>MDTB01194608.1_pt1 | contig 73694 bp, 79 predicted proteins | sample 811161 | NCBI WGS metagenome assembly MDTB01 (sample SAMN05326650, study PRJNA326480) | marine metagenome | isolation source: seawater | place: Mediterranean Sea | collected 2009 | reverse complement strand
CCGCATAGTCAAATATTTTATTTATTTTAATTTGCATAAGAATAATATAGCCTAACAGAGTTTAATAGATAAAGGCATACAAAATAGATTATGAAATTTGTTTCTTTTTTACAAAATAACCAGGCAAAATTTGGTATTTCAGACGGTAAAAATATTACCGATCTTACAGGGAAAATTAATGGTTCTAACACTTTGAAAGAACTCATTTCTGATAAAGCAATTCAGAAAGCCAAAGAATATGCAAAAAAGAATCCGGGAAACATAAGTATAGAAAAAATTGAATACCTGCCAGTGATACCGAACCCAGGTAAAATTATATGTGTGGGATTAAATTACAGTGAACATGTTAAAGAAACAGGGCGCACTGTTGAACAGAATCCAGTTATATTTCTTCGAGTTCCTGAAAGCCAAACTGCACACAAGCAACCTATACAAAGACCTAAAGTTTCAACAAGTTTAGACTATGAGTGTGAGATGGCTGTTATTATGGGAGAAGGTGGTAAACATATTAAACCTGAAGATGCTTTAAAACATATAGTGGGTTATTCTTGTTACAACGAATGTACTGTAAGAGAATGGCAACAACACACAAGGCAGTTTGGTATGGGAAAAAACTTTGAGAAAACAGGTAGCTTTGGTCCGTACATGGTCTTAGCCGAAAATATTTCTGATTATACAAAACTTAAAATTCAAACTCGTTTGAATGGTAAAGTTATGCAAGACGCAAAGCTGAGCCAACTTATTTTTGATATTCCAACTTTAATTTCATATGTGTCTAAAGCTGTACCATGGAGGGCGGGAGATGTTTTAGTTACAGGCACCCCAGGTGGAGTTGGTTTTAAGAGAAAACCCCCAATTTTTATGAAAGAAGGAGACCAAGTAGAGGTAGAAATATCAGAAATTGGTATACTTTCGAACATAATTAAGGATGAAATAATCTAAAATTGAAGCTAAGCTAAATAATTAAATTAATTTATTTGGGGGAAAAATGATTAAGAAAAAAATAATTGGTTTTGTATTAGGAGTTTTCTCTTTAGGTTTAGTTAGCTCAGCATCGGCTACTGAACTTAAATTGGCAACTTTCGAACCACCTAAAGCTTTTATTGCTAGCCAAATACTTGGGGCATGGGCTGATAGGGTTAATAAATGTGCAGGAGGCGAAGTAACTGTTAAAATGTTTGCTGGTGGTGTTTTAGGAAGCCCGCCTAAGCAATACGATATAGTGACAAAAGGTGTCGCAGATATTTCATGGACTGTACTTGGTTATATTGGAGGTCAGTTTCCTTTGAGTTCAGTAATTGAATTACCATTTCTTACAAGAACATCAAAGGCGGGTTCAAAAGCTTTGAACACTTTATATGACGAGGGATATTTAGATAAAGAAATGTCTGGTATCCATTTAATAGGATTACATTCAAATCCTGCATATCAAATACATATGAAGAACGTAAAAGTTATGGATCCAGCAGACTTCAAAGGAAAAAAAATGAGAGTTCCAAGTAAAATAGCTGGAACAATTCTTAAGACTTTGGGAGCAACAGGAGTAAGAGTTCCTGCACCAGGTACTTACGAAGCGCTCAATAAAGGTGTTATAGACGGAACGCCTTTTCCTTATACTGCGGTTGGTTCATTTAAATTATTTGAGGTAACTAAATATCACACAGAGGTAAACATAACGAATGCTACATTTGGTCTAATAATGAACAAAGAGAAGTACAATAGTTTATCTCCTAAAGGTAAAAAGTGTATTGATAATAATAGCGGTCATGCTTTTGGTGATTGGGCTGCACATAAAATTGATACACAAAATGCAAAAATGAAAAAAGTTGTTGCTGGAACTCCAGGGCATGAGATTGAGGTAGCGCCTAAAGCAGTAATCAGCAAATACAAGAAAATATTAAAGCCTATCGAAAAAAATTGGTTGGCTGAAATGAAAGACAAAGGTCTTGATGGTGCTGGTGTGCTAAAAAGAGCCAGAGAAATCATTAAGAAAATTGACGGCTAAACATTAAAAAATATTTTGAGCCCGCGTTATCTATAGCAGGCTCAAATAAATTCTAGTATAATATTCAAATGGCAATAAAAGCTTTAAGTTATATAGGTGTAAATTCCGACAAACTGGAAGATTGGTCAGATTATTCACAGAAATGTTTAGGAATGCAAAGAGTCGATAGAGGAAAAGGAACTTTATCTTTTCGAATGGATGACCATAAGCAAAGATTGGCAATAACCGGCGATACTGGAGATAGTTTGGCTTTTGTTGGTTTTGAAGTAGAGAAAAAAGAAGATCTACAAACCTATGCAAAAAAACTTGAAGAAAAAAATATTAAGGTAGCTTTAGGTAATTCATCTTATTCAGATAAAAGATTTGTTGAAGAATTAATTCATTTTAATGATCCACAAGGCAATCGTGTAGAGTTAGTTTATAGTCCAATGATTGACACTGAGCCATTTAAGCCTTCTCGTCCAATTTCAGGATTTAAAACTGGAGCTTTAGGTATGGGTCATGTTGTTTTGCATGTAAAAGATTTCGACAAGGTTGTTCCTTTTTATAAAGACATATTAGGTTTTAAAATTAGTGATTACAGTCATACACCTATCTCACTATGTTTTTTTCATATAAATGGTCGTCATCACAGCCTTGCGCTATTTGGTTCAGGTAAAGTTGGTTTCCATCATTTTATGGTTGAGTACAACAGTCTTGATGATGTTGGGCAAGGTTACGACTTGGTACAATATGAGGATAACGCAATTGCTTACACTATGGGTCGTCACACAAATGATTACATGACATCTTTTTATTCAATAACACCCTCTGGTTTTTTTGTAGAAAATGGATGGGGTGGTAGAATAATTGATCCTAGCACTTGGAAATCTCATGAGACCTTTGAAGGACCAAGTTTTTGGGGTCATGAGCGCCTTTATCTTCCAAAAGAAGAAAGATTGAAATTTAGAAACAAAAGAATGGATACTGCCGCTAAAGGAAAACAAGCTCCTTTACTAGTAGACTGTCCTTGGCTTTATTCAAAGATCAATAAAAAACAATAAGCTTGAGATTATTTAAGTCTGAATTAATGAAAAAATATGATGTTGTTATAGTAGGGCTTGGACCAACAGGTGGAACTCTAGCAAACCTATTAGCTCTAAATGGCTTTTCTATTTTAATTTTAGAGCGTGAAAAAAGTCTTTATTCTTTACCAAGAGCTGTTCACTTTGATGATGAAATTATGAGAGTTTTTCAAACTATTGGGATTACAAAAAAATTTTTGAAAAACACGATAGTCAATAAAGGTACAAAATTTGTAAATACCAAAGGTAAAATATTGCTTGATTGGCCTCGGCCTCGCACAGTTACAGAAAATGGTTGGTATCCAAGTTATAGATTTCACCAACCTGATTTAGAAAAAAACCTTCGTGATCGTTTAAGTAAATTTAATAAAGTTTTGATAAAACAAAACTCTGAGGTATGTGAAATTATAAGTAAAAAAGATGGGGTAAATTTAACTTTTAAGGACATCACAAACCAGAAACTACATAATATATCATCTAAATATGTCGTTGGTTGTGATGGAGCTCGTTCAACTACAAGAACACAAATTGGAACTGAGCTTAATAATCTTGGATTTACACAAAAGTGGGTGGTTGTAGATTTAATATTAAAGAAAAAGAAAGATGGATTACCTGATAGAACCATTCAATATTCTAATCCTAAGAGACCTGCTACTTATTGTAGAAATGTGGGAAGAAGAAGACGTTGGGAGTTTGCTATTCGTGACCATGAAGATGAAGATGAAATCTTATCGGACAAATATATTTGGAATTTTTTAAAACCATGGTTATCACCTAAAGAAGCTTGCTTAGAGAGAAAAACTATTTATACATTTCAATCAGCTATAGCCAAAAAATGGAGAAAGGGTAGAATTTTTATTGCCGGCGATGCGGCACATCTTATGCCTCCATTTATGGGACAAGGTATGTGTGCCGGAATTAGAGATGCTTCAAATTTAGCATGGAAAATTAGTTTATGTATAAAAAATAAGCATAGTGAGGATTTTTTAGACTCATATCAAAGAGAGCGTTTCTCTAATGCTAAAGAATATATAGAAACTACTATGCGGATGGGTGAATTTGTTAATGCTATCGGGTCAAAAAAAATCACAGATAATATATCTTCAAAACCTGATGGAACAAAAAAAATGGAATCAATAAAACCAAAATTAGGTTTTGGTCTGGGTGACAAAGGAGACATGAATAGAGGCAAGATTTTCCCGCAATTAAAAATGAAAAGTGGAAAAACATTAGATGATAAATTTTCAACAACACCTATGGTGATTTTGTCTTCGGAAATTAAAAAAAGGAAATCAAAAAATAAGATACCAATAGTTACTGATAAAGAAGTTGTGGGCCTTTCTACTATATTAAAAGGTTATAAGGCTAAAGCAGTTATTGTAAGGCCAGATAGATTTATTCTTAAAACTTATAAGACTACTAAAGAGATTAATCAAATCCAAAACCTTTCAGTAAAGCATCTCCCAATCTAACTTTAGTTTCATTATTTGGTGCAATTCTCCCGTCTGGCATAAGCATTGAATTTTCAAAACCCACTCTGATTTTTCCTCCAAGTTTAATTGCCATTTCAAGACAGGATATTTCTTCTTTGCCGAAGGCACAAACGGCCCAGTCAGCTTTTATTTTATTGTCCTTAAGTTTTTCAATAAAGGAATTTATTCTTTCTGGTTTGCTAATTTTTCCAGAGTAATGACCTATTACAAACATGCACCATGTACCTATTTTAGAAATTTTTGATTTATCCAAAAGCTCAGACAATAAATTAATATCATTTGGTTCATAACATATATGTTGAATTTTTATTCCGAACTCTGTCAGGTGTTTGTAGAGTTTAATATCCTCAGAATTTGGTTTATTTGTTGGTATCATTTCTTTTAAACCAATTGATATACCTGGTGGCATTACGTCATATGCAAGTTTTCTCATTTGATCTGGCGAATACCTGCCAACAGCTTCTGTGGTTATTTGCAGATGCATTTTTGGGACCACTTTTTGAAGTTCTACCAAAGCCTCCCTGCAAAGAACAGGATCTAAAACGTGTTTTTCTTTTTTATCTCTAATATGAAAATGAATTGCCCCCGCTCCTGCATCAAAGCATGTTTTTGCCGTGCTCACTATTTCAGAAATAGTTACAGGAACTTCGGAGTGATCTTTCTTTTTTGGTCTGGCACCATTAGGTGCGACCATTAAATGTGGTAAAACATTTGGCTTATAAAAGTTCACAATTTAAAAAATTCCTTTATTTGCAAAATTTAGACTAATATTTTTTAAAAAATCTAATTTATTTATGTCTTTTAAAACCATTTTTTTAATAGGATTTGTTACCTTATTATTTTGCAAAAACTTATGAATAAAACTTACACCTAAACCAAAGAGAAGATTTTCTGGTTTTCTTGATAACATGAATTTATTTAGTAAAAGGGAGTCCTTGATTTGAAGTCCCAGCGATAGGTGGTCGAAAATTTCTCTATCTAGCTCTTTAATATCCCTAATGATTAAATTAAAACCCTGTCCGGCGACAGGGTGAATATTATAAAGTCCCTCTCCTAAAACGAGGACATTTTTCTTGAGAAAGTTTGAATTAAATTTAAATGTTATAGGGAAAAAATCTATTTTTGAGATATTAATACTCTTTTTCAAAGCTAAAATTTTTTTCAATCTAGTCTCGATTAAAGTTTTCATCATTTCTAAATTATGATTTTTACTAACACTCCATACCAGAGAAAACTCTTTGGAGTTCAAAGGCAATATGGCCAGGGGACCCTCCTTGAGAAAATATTGTTTAGGGCTATTAATATTCAAATCATGTTTTACAGTTGCGGTGAAAGCAACCTCATTAAAATTATTATAAACAATTCTTTGACCAATTAATTTTCTGATTAGCTCGGATCTACTTCCAACACATAACAATATGATATCACTATTAATTTTTTTATTTTTAGAGTAAACAATAGATCTTTTTTCGTCTATTTTCTTTACTTCATTATTAATTATTTTAATTTTTTTATTTTTCTTTATTTTTTTTAGAACTATTTCTCTGAATTTACTATTCTTAATTGTATACATTATATTCTGACCTTTATTATCAAAATTCATAAAATTAGAATATCTATCACTATCTTCATAATAGAGATTAATTTTCTTTGAGGGCCAAAAATGTTTGGAGTTATTGCTTTCTAAAAATTTAATTAAAAAGTTGTAATTAATGGGTGATATCGCTGTAGTTCTACAGTCTTTTTGGTTTTTTTTATTTTTAAAATTTCCAATCAGGTTAATTTGTATATCTAGTTTACCAAGTATCAGCGCGGTGGTTAAACCTGTTAACCCATTGCCTACAATTGTAATTTTATGTTTTTCCATTTTTTCCTCTAATAATTTCAACTATATGTTTAATGGTTTCCGGGTTCGTCTCAGGTAAGACGCCATGGCCAAGATTAAAAATATATGGGTAGCCAGAAAAAACATCTAGGTATTTTTGTACTGTTTTTTTTATATCGTTTTTATCTGATAATAGAATTTTAGGGTCCATGCCACCTTGTATGGCTATGCCTTTGGATTTTTCCCGCATCCATTCTGGATCTATACTTGGGTCTATACTAATACAATTTGGTTCTACATTTGAGCAAAAATTTTCATAGTTTTTTCCTATTCCCTTGGGAAAACAAATTACTGGTATTTTTAAAGATTTTATATATTCAACTATTTTTTTTGTTGGCTCAAAACAATAGTCTGGTATTTCTTTTTGTGGCAAAAGTCCGGCCCAAGAGTCGAATATTTGTATTATATTTGCGCCTGCCTCTATTTGTTTCTGAGCATGCCAACATACACTTTCTTGTAATTTTTTTAATAATTTTTGTGTTAATTCTTTGTCTTTAATAATTGAATTAAAATTAAAATCTTTTTTTGGTGATTGTTTGTTAATCATATATACCAACAGTGTCCACGGGGCTCCTGCAAAGCCGATAAGACTTTCATTTTTTGTTTTTTTTTTTACTTTAGTTATTGATGAATAGACAGGAGATAATTTTTTAACAAAATTTTCTTTCTTAACTTTTAATATTTGATCTAAGTTAAAATTTCCTAGTGATGGTCCATATCCTTTTTTAAATTCAACAAATTGGCCAAGACCATAAGGAACCATTAAGATATCTGAAAATATAATTGTTGCATCTAGATTAAATCTTTTTATAGGTTGTAAAGTGATATCTTCAACCAGCTCTGGAGTTAAACATAACTTTATAAAATCTTGATTATGTAATCTTATTGCTCTAAATTCTGGCAAATATCTGCCTGCCCGCCTCATGAACCAAATTGGTACCGAAGAGGTCTTTCTTTCTTTTATACATTCATACAATTTACTCATTAATTAATATTATAGTTTTAAACTTTAGTAGTTGTAATAGGTTATGTTAGTTATGGTAAATCCAATAATCTTTGATTTATCTACATTTTTATACTCATAATTTATCTAAAATTCATTGATTTTTGCTTGTTATACACAATGTTGAATATTACTTATGAAATTATAAACAAAGAATAAAGTGTTTATAACTTGTTAACCTTGTATGAATAAAAAATCTAAATTTAGAGTGTTTATTTATATCTCTTACTTATTATAAAGTAATTAACATAATTAATGACATTGAAATACAATATATTTTTAATTTCGGACTCTACAGGAGAAACCCTAGGTAGAATATTTCTTGCGTTACAATCACAGTTTGCAAATTTTGAATATGAAAAAAAAGAATACGTCTTTATAAGAACTGAGCAACAAATTGCCAAAATTATTAAAGAATGCAAAGAAAAGAAAAACCCCATAATTTTATATACAGTTGTTGATACTAAACTTGCTAAGTTTTTAGCTAATGAAAGTTTAAAAAATAATATTCCTTGTTTTGGAGTTCTAGGAAATTTAATTTTAAGTTTTACTAAATTACTCAATCAGAAAGCAATTTATAAACCAAGTGCGCAGCACGTCCTAGATGAAGATTATTATAAGAGAATAGAGGCGATACAATTTACAATGTCACACGACGATGGTAAAAAAAATGAAGATATCCAAGCAGCAGACATAATTTTATTAGGCGTTAGCAGAACAAGCAAAACACCAACGTCTATATACTTGGCCAATCGTGGCTTTAAAACACTCAATATACCATTGGTCTTAGATCAGAATATTCCCGAGGCCCTAAAAACACAAAGCTCCAAATTATGTGTAATCGGGTTGTACGCTGATCCACAAAGGTTATCAGAAATTAGAAAAACTAGAGCAAATGTTAACCAAACAATAGATCTCAAAACTTACACGGACGTTGAAAAGATCGAGGATGAGGTGGAAAATTCAAAAAAAATGTTTAAAAAATTTAATTGGCCTGCTATTGACGTTACTCGTAGATCAGTTGAAGAAACAGCGGCTTCCATAATAAAAATTTTTGAAATTAAAAAAAATAAATGAAAATTATATTAGCATCCAAAAGCGGAGTTAGAAAAAAGATTTTAGATGAAAATAATATTGAAAACGAGGTAAGACCATCAAATATTAATGAAGAAGAAATTAAATTGTCACTTATTTCTGAAGGCGCAAACCCAATGTTAATCTCAAAAAATCTTGCTGAACTTAAAGCAAATAAAATCAGTTCAAATATGCCTGACCATATCGTTCTAGGTGCAGATAGTGTAATTGATCTTAACGGCCAGTTAATCTCAAAGCCAAAGAATAGATCAGAAGCCTTAGACATACTTAAAAAATTAAGTGGAAACAAACATCAATTAATTAGCTCGGTGTGCATCTCTAAAAATGGATCTATGATCTGGAATTACACAGATACTTCTAATTTAATAATGAAGGAACTTAATTTAGACGAAATTAAATCTTATTTAAGTAAAATAAATGACAAAGAGTTATATGCGTATGGTGTTTACCAAATAGAGGCCAATGGTAGGTTGTTATTTTCCAAAATTGAAGGAGATGAAAATTCTATAATGGGTCTTCCTATTGCAAAAATTAAGGAATATTTGAATAATATAAAATGAAAAAATTTTTAGTTATAGGAAATCCCATTGATCATTCACTCTCTCCAAAATTACATAATCACTGGCTAAAAGAGAACAATATTGATGCTGTTTATGAAAAATTACTGCTAACAGAAAGTGACATCAAAGAAATAATTTCAGAAATAAGAAATAATAAAATACAAGGAGTTAATGTAACCGTTCCATTTAAGATTTCTGTTAAACCATTTATGGACGAATTGACTCCACTTGCTAAACAAACAGGTTCAATAAATACTATCTATAAAATAAATAACAAAATCATTGGTGATAATACCGATGTCGGCGGTTTTGAGAATGCAATAAAACATATAGGGTACAATGTATCTGGCAAAAAGGCTTTTATATTAGGGGCTGGTGGCGTCTCACCTTCAATTATTTCTGCTTTGAACAAAATGGGAGTTGCCGAAATTTTTTTAAGTAATCGTACAAAAGAAAAAGCAGAAAATTTAAAAAAAATATATCCAAATTTAAAAATTATTAGTTGGGGGGAAACTCCAAAGAGCGACTTAATAATAAATGCAACAAGTTTGGGATTAAAAAAAACAGATAATATACCAATAGATTATAGCAAAGTAAGTTCTCAAGAACTTTTTTATGATGTCATATATAATCCAGAAAGGACCCAATTTCTTTTGGAAGCAAAAAAACTTGGAAAGAAAATAGAAAATGGAAAAATTATGTTTATTTACCAGGCCCAATTAGCATTTGAAATATGGAACAATTTAAAACCAAAAATCGACAAAAAAATTATTAACTTACTCGCAAATGAATAAAATTGGTATAACAGGATCTATTGCTTCTGGAAAATCATCTGTAGCAAAAATTTTATCAAAAAATAATTACCCAATTTTTGATGCAGACTTAGAAGTAAAAAAAATTTACCATAAAAAAATTTTTAAAAATAAAGCTTTAAAAAAATTAGGTGTTGATAATAAAGATAAGATTAAAAAACTTTTAAGCAAATATCCTAATAAATTAAGAATACTCGAAAAAATCATACATCCTATGGTTAGACTAGAGTTAAAGAGTTTTATCAAGAAAAATAAAGGGGAAAAAATCCTAATTTTCGAAATTCCTCTTTTAATAGAAAGTAAACTTACGAAGAATTTTAATAAGATAATATTTGTTAACTCAAAGAGACGTAATAGGTTAGCGAGATTTAAAAAGAGAGGAAAAAATAAGAAACTTTTTGATATTTTAGATAAAAGACAACTTAGACCTGTAAAAAAAATAAAATTCTGTGATTTTATTATCAACAATAATTATTCATTAAAAAAATTAAAAAAAAATGTTAATCTCATTCAAAAAAAAATATGAATGAAATCATATTAGATACTGAAACCACAGGATTATCAGTAAAAGATGGTCATAGAATTATTGAAATTGCTTGTATTGAAACAAAAAATTTAATACCTACGAATAAAATTTTTTATAAACTTTTAAATCCAGAAAGAGAAATTTCAAAAGATGCAATAAAAATTCACGGCTATACTAATGAAAAATTAAAAAACGAACCAAAATTTTCAGAGATTGCCAAAGATCTAATCAAATTTATTTCCGGGAAAAAATTAATAATACACAATGCACCTTTTGATATAGGTTTTTTAAATCATGAATTAAAAAAAATAAATTTAAATGTAATTGATCAAAAAGAAAATATTGTTGATACTCTTGAATTGGCTAGATCAAAATATCCTGGTTCCTCGAACTCCTTAGATAACTTGTGTAAGAAGTTTAATATAGATTTATCAAAAAGGATTAAACATAATGCATTATTAGACTGTGAATTATTAAGACAAGTCTATATTAATCTGGTAGATGAAAAAGAGCCTTCTCTTGTTTTCAAAAATAGTAACATTGAAAATAATTCTACTGAATTGAAAAAAAATTTAAAATATTCTAAGAAAATAGTAAAACCGAAGGATGAGGAAATCCAACTTCATAAAATTTTTCTTAAAAAAGAAATGAAGAAAAATTATTTTTGAGTATTTCTATTTTCATATAATTTTGAGAAATCAATGTTACCAGCTATATTAATTTTATTGAAACCCGATTTTTCAAATAAAAACATTATAATATTTCTTATCTCTGGGTAAACTTCAGATGGGACTTTAATAAGAACTATTTTTTCTAATTCTTCTTTTTCAATTTTTTTCTCTAACTGAATTACAGATGCAAATTCTACAGAAACATCAATATTTTTGTTCGTTTCTTTTTCTATTGGCACCAATCTTAAATTTATATCTATTTGAATTATATTTTGCTTAATTTCTTTACTCTTGATGTCACAAACAAAAGTATAATTTTTAATATTTTTTTCTAAAAGGAAATAAGATTTTGTACTGTGAATTTCAAAAGATAAATCTTTTATATATTTGGTTACAATTTTATAACTCATCTTTGTCTTTTTCTTCTTTTTCTGTGATTTCTCCTTCGATATAATCTTTATTTTTATAAGTCGTTATATCTTTTTTCATTAAAAAAAAATTAATAATTATCTTTCTTGTAAAAGGTATAAGAAATAAAAATCCAATAAAGTCTGTTAAGAAACCAGGTATTATGAGTAGCAAGGCCGCAAAAGCAATTGATGCCCCTGAAAGCATTTCAAAAATAGGTATTTTATTTTTGTATAAATTAATAATTCCAGATCTAAGGGTATTTATTCCTTCTATTTTTGCAAAATATATACCTATTATTGCTGTCAAAAAAATAATCCCAACAGTATTCAAAGCACCGATATTCTGGCCAATTTTTATCATTAAAAATATTTCAATTGCTGGTATTACGATTAAAAATAATAAAACTGTGTTCATTTGACAGTTTCCAAATTATATTATTAATGTATATTTATCAAATAATGAGTAATAGCTTTGGATATCTTGACATCATACTTCTAGCAATGATTGCTGGATTTATAATACTTAGACTAAGAAATATTTTGGGCAGAAAAACAGGACACCAGAATAAAGTCTACTCAAATTTTTCTAGCGAAAAGTTTGAGAAGTTTAAAAAACCAATCAAACACGAAAAAAATGAACCTACAACAGAATTTGATACTAAAGGAAAAAAACAGTTTCTAAAAGGCGCTGAGATTGCTTATGAAACTATTTTAACTTCCTTTTCCAAAGGAGACGAAAAAAGTCTTAAGGGTTTACTTACTGATACAATGCAGAAAAATTTTAAACAAGCTATCAATGAAAGAGCTTCGAAGAATATAAAATCTGAGTTAACATTTATTGGAATAAAATCATCTGCAATCGAAAAATTTGAAAAAACTGCAGAAGCTCTTTTTTTCACAGTAAAATTTGTAAGTGAAATCATTTCAGTTAAAAGAGATAAAAATAATAAGATAATAGAAGGTGATCCTAATAAAATTAAAACAGTAATTGATCACTGGAAGTTTACACGAAAAGTTACGAGCATGAACCCGAATTGGTATCTTGCTGAAATCAAAAGTTCTTGAATAAAAAAAGTAAACAACCAGACTCGGATCAAAAAGTCTGGGAAGAATTTTTAAAAAATCCAGTTAATATTGATGACAAAGATAATTTTCAAAGTGAAAATAATCTAAAAAAAATTATAAATTTGATTTCCACGGTTATTCAATTCAACAAGCAAATTTAAAGATAAGCAAAATAATTCCTGAATGTTATGAAAAAGGTATAAATGAAATACTAGTTATAACCGGGAAAGGCATTCATTCTACAGAAAATCAAAATGTTTATAGCTCTTTAGATTTGAACAAATTAAAAAATACAATTCCTGATTTTATTAAAAATAATATTGATTTAGCCTCTAAAATTCAAAATATAAAACAGGCTCCAAGAGAACTTGGTGGAGAAGGAGCATTAATTATTAAAATCAAAAAATTATAGGATAAACTTCGATAGATCTGTGTCCTTAACAAGATCACCTAAATTTTTAGTGACATACTCTTTATTTATTAGAATTTTTTGACCTGTTTTATCCGATGCAGTAAAACTGATTTCATCTAAAACTTTTTCTATAATGGTATGTAATCTTCTTGCTCCTATATTCTCAACACTTGAATTAATTTCAGTAGAAAGTTTTGCTAACATATCTATGCCATCATCTGAAAACTCTAAATCAACGTCCTCAGTTTTTAGCAAAGCCTTATATTGTTTAATTAAACTGTTATCGGGCTCTTTTAAAATTCTTTTGAAGTCTTCTTCAGTAAGCGCACTCAGTTCTACTCTTATCGGTAACCTTCCTTGTAATTCAGGTAAAAGATCGGATGGTTTTGCTAATTGGAAAGCACCTGAAGCAATGAATAAAATATGATCTGTTTTCACTGGTCCATATTTAGTATTTACAGTAGTTCCTTCTATAAGTGGAAGCAGATCTCTTTGAACTCCTTCTCTAGATACATCTCCCCCAACTCTATCTGATCTTGCAGATACCTTGTCTATTTCATCTAAAAAAACTATTCCATTATTTTCAGTCGAATCTTTTGCCTGTTTTATAATTTTATCTTGCTCAATCATTTTATCCGATTCCTGAGCTAAAAGAATTTCATGAGACTCTTTAACAGACATTTTCTTTTTCTTTCCTTTAGGGCCCATCGATTTTCCAAGCATTTCACCAATATTCACCATTCCTATGTTTGCCCCAGGCATTCCGGGAATTTCGAAACTAGGCATTCCAGAGCTTGCATCATTTACTTCAATTTCAATTTCATTTTTATCTAAATCTCCAGAACGCAATCTCTTTCTAAAACTTTCTCTTGTTGCTAAACTTGCTTTTTTTCCTACAAGTGCATCTAAAACTTTTTCTTCTGCTGCCTGTTGGGCTTTTGCGTAAACCTCTTTTCTTCTTTTCTCTTTTTCCATTGCTATTGCAATTTCTATTAAATCTCGAATTATTTGCTCAACATCTCTCCCAACATATCCTACTTCTGTAAATCTTGTTGCTTCTACTTTTATGAATGGTGCTTGGGCTAATTTTGATAATCTTCTTGAAATTTCTGTTTTACCCACTCCTGTAGGACCTATCATTAAAATATTTTTTGGAAGCACTTCTTCTTTCATATGATCTGTGAGCGCTTGTCTTCTCCATCTATTTCTAAGCGCTACTGCAACGGCCCTTTTGGCACTGTTTTGACCTATAACATATCTATCTAATTCTGAAACGATCTCTCTTGGAGATAAAGCGCTAACTTTGGAAGCGTCCTTGCTTTTAGCATCCTTTACCACTTTTAGATTTGGAGCTTTCTGAATCATAATTAAATTTTTTCGCTCGTAATATTGTTGTTTGTAAATACACAAATTTCTGAAGCTACTTTTAATGATTTTTTTGCAATCTCCTCTGCAGACATTTTTGTTTCTAATAGTACTTTTGCCGCTGCAAGAGCATAGTTGCCGCCTGAACCTATTCCAATCAAACCATCTTCTGGTTCCAAAACATCTCCAGTTCCAGAAATTATAAAACTCTTCTCCTTATCTGCAACAGCCATTAATGCCTCAAGTCTTCTTAAATATTTATCTGTTCTCCAATCTTTTGCTAATTCCACAGCTGCTCTAGTTAAGTTTCCAGCATGTTTTTCTAATTTTGCCTCTAATCTTTCAAAAAGAGTTAGAGCATCCGCAGTAGATCCTGCAAAGCCAGCAATAACATTTCTTTTCTCTATTTTTCTTACTTTTTTAGCTTTACTTTTTAACACAGTATTCCCTAAGCTAACTTGGCCATCACCAGCTACAATTGTTTGGCCATCTTTTCTTATCAGAACTATAGTAGTCCCATGCCAATTTTGATTTGTGTTCATACTGTGTATGTGGAGATTTAATTTGATTCTTCAAGGCCATGCGTCGGATTTATTGCTAAAATATGAATTTAGCTATATATCTTTGTATAAATCTCAAAGGTTATGAGTAGAAAAGCTAAAATTTTAAGAAAAACAAAAGAAACTAATATATCTGTCGAAATAAACTTAGATGGTAAAGGTAAATATCAAATAAAGACCAAAATAGGTTTTCTAGATCATATGCTTGAACAGCTTTCAAAACATTCTTTAATAGATATGAAAATTGTTGCTAAGGGTGACACACATATTGATTTACATCACACTACAGAAGATACCGGTATAGCAATAGGGGAAGCGATTAAAAAAGCAGCAGGAAATCGAAGGGGAATTAAACGCTATTCAAGTGCAACTATTCCAATGGACGAAACTTTAACAAGAGTCTCATTAGATATTTCTAATAGACCATATTTAATATGGAACGTTGATTTGAAAGTAGAAAAGCTGGGAGAGATGCAAACTGAGCTTTTCAAGGAATGGTTTCAGGCTTTTTCTCAAGCCGCAGGAATTACTTTGCATGTTGAAAATATTTATGGAGATAATAGTCACCATAAAATCGAGTCGTGTTTTAAAGCTTTAGCAAGATCATTAAGAGATGCTTTAGAAATTGATAAAAGAATTAAAAATATTCTTCCTTCGACAAAAGGAAAACTTTAAAAGAATTAATGAAAATATTTCCTGCTATAGATATCAAAGGGGGGAAGTGCGTTCGACTTCTAAAAGGAGATTTTGATAAATCTACAGAATATAAAAAGTCTCCTATAGACCAAGCAAAGGAATTTTCAGACTCAGGATTTCAAGATCTTCATATAGTTGATTTGGATGGCGCTCTAAAAGGAGAACCAGTAAATGGTGAGTTAATTGATGAGATATGTAAATTAACAAAAATAAGAGTTCAAATTGGCGGGGGAATTAGATCAATTGATCATATAAAAAAATTAATTGATATTGGCGTTGATAGAGTAGTTCTAGGCACTATAGCTGTCGAGGATACAAAATTGTTAGAGAATATTTGTAGTAAATTTAAAAATAAAATCGCAGTCGCTATTGATGTTCGTAATAGATTTATCGCATTAAGAGGTTGGAAAGAGCAAACAAAAATTTTGGCCTCAGATTTTTTAATGAAAATTAAAAACATAGGTGTTTCAAGAATAATTTATACAGATATTGAAAGAGACGGAACTTTAACAAGGCCTAATTTTGAAGAAACTATTAAAATTGTTAAACTTCTTAAAAATAAGATTCCAGTTGTAGTTTCAGGAGGTGTAGGATCTATAAATGATATAGTTGCAGTAAAACAATATCCGGAATACTTTGAAGGAGTAATAGTTGGTAAAGCAATATATGATGGGCGTTTGTCGGTTTCGGGAAATATAGTTAACTTATTAAGCTAATTTTAAATGCTAAAAAGAATTATACCTTGTCTAGATGTTAATAATGGCAGAGTTGTTAAGGGAATTAATTTTATTAACCTAGTTGATGCCGGAGATCCAACTGAACAAGCTAAATTTTATAGTGAAAATGGTGCAGATGAAATTTGTTTTTTAGACATCACTGCATCTAACGAAAATAGAAATACTATTTTAGATATAGTAAAAAAAACATCCCAAAAATGTTTTGTTCCACTGACCGTTGGAGGTGGAGTGAGAAATATTAATGATATTTCAAATTTACTGAGTTCTGGGGCAGATAAAGTTTCTATTAACACTGCAGCAGTAAATAATAAAAAAATAGTAAAAGAAGCTGCTGAAAATTTTGGATCTCAATGTACTGTTATCGCAATTGATGCAAAGAAGGTAGGCGAAAATAAATGGGAGGTATTTACGCATGGAGGAAGAAATTCTACAGGCAAAGATGTTCTTGGTTATGCCAAAGAGGTAGAGGAACTTGGCGCAGGCGAAATACTCTTAACTTCTATGGATAGAGATGGAACTAAAAAAGGATATGATTTAGAACTAACTGAGCTAATTTCCAATTCAGTAAACATTCCTGTAATAGCTTCAGGAGGTGTTGGAAATCTCGAACATTTATATGATGGTCTTAAAAAAGGTAAGGCTAGCGCAGCATTGGCCGCATCAATATTTCATTTTGGTGAATTTTCAATACAAGATGCAAAAAAATATTTAGTCTCAAAAGGAATTCCTGTAAGAATCTAAAAATGTTTAAAACTTTAGAAGAATTAATTTCTATTATTCGACAACGAAGAGGATCTTCAACTGAGAAATCCTATACGAGTAAACTATTAAGCGATAAAAAACTAAGCGTTGAAAAAGTAAAAGAAGAGGTAGGAGAACTTATTGAGGCAATTGAAAAAAATTCAAATAAAATCCACGAAGCATCAGATGTTTTGTACCATTTAATGGTGCTTTTAGAAGGTCATGGTATTAAAATTGAAGATGTAATGGAAGAGTTAAAAAAAAGGCAAAAAAAATAAAATGACGTACGATAAAAATAATATTTTTGCTAAAATTTTAAGAGGTGAGATACCTTGTAAAAAAATTTATGAAAATGATTTTGTTCTTTCATTTTATGACGTTAATCCACAAAAAAAAATACATGCTTTAGTTATTCCAAAAGGATCATATGTGGATTTGGATGACTTTCTTCAAAGTGCAAAAGAAAAAGAAATTACTGAGTTTTTCAAAGCAATATCTCATGTTGCCAAATTGCTTAAAGTGTCAAGTGTAGATGGAGGATATAGAACTTTAGCGAATATAGGTAAAAATGGAGGACAAGAAGTTCCTCACCTACATTTTCATATCTTTGGCGGAGAAAAAGTTGGAAAAATGGTTTCTAATTAATTGTAGGAATATTAAATATTTTTTTATCAAAACTTTGATTTTTGCTGAGATTGTCTATTTTAAAAATAGTATAATTGCCATTTAAATCAGTAATTTCCCATCCAGACAAATCAAAGTTTATTTTATCAAATAAAAATACTATTTCTCCTTTGTCTTCTTCAGAATATTTTATTTGATAAGAATCTTTTTCAAAGTTTATACTACCTTTAAAAACTAAAGTCTCAAATTTTTTTTTATCTAGAATATTTATAAAAAACGATTTAGAAACTGGATAAAAATATGTTTTGTTAAATGTTTTATGATAAATTACTAAATTTTTTCTATTAACAAAAATTTCTTTCTGATTTTTATCTTTGTATATACATTTTAAAAAATGTGGTCGTTTTAAATAACAAACACCATTTTCTTTTTTGTCGAATGCGATCTGAATAAAATTAAATTTAAGGGTTTCTATGTTATTTAAATTTTCTACGATTTTCATTTTATCATTAGAATATAAATTTGAAGTATTTATTGAGATTATAAAAATAAGTAATATTAATCTAAATTTTTTTTTCAAAACAAATTACAAAACCTCTCTTTTACCAGTATGGTTAGCTTTACTGACTACTCCACTGACTTCCATTTGATCAATTATTCTTGCAGCTCTATTGTAACCAATTTGCAATTTTCTCTGAAGAAAACTAGTTGAGGCTTTTTTTTCTGTTTGTACAATTTTAAGAGCAGTTTCATATAATTCATCTTTACCTTCGTTTTCATTAGCTCCGTTCACATCAATATCTTTTATTGTTGTTATTTCTTCCATATAATTAGGATTTCCCTGAGATCTTAAAAAACTTGTGATTTTTTCAATTTCTCCTTCAGATATAAAAGGTCCGTGAATTCTAAATATTTTATTTGCTGATGACATGAATAACATGTCTCCTTTACCCAAGAGTTGTTCTGCTCCTTGTTCACCTAAGATTGTCTTGCTATCGATTTTTGAACTTACTTGAAATGATATTCTTGTTGGAAAGTTAGCTTTGATTGTTCCTGTAATAACATCAACGCTAGGTCTTTGCGTGGCCATAATTATGTGTATTCCAGCCGCTCTAGCCATAGCAGATAGTTTTTGAACATAGCTTTCAATTTCTCTACTTGAGATTAACATTAAATCAGACATCTCATCCACAACAACAACTATGTAAGGCATTTTTAGTTTATGTTTTTGGTTGTATCCATCAATGTTTCTCACTCCTTCAGAACTCATTAGTTTATATCTATTTTCCATTTCTCTAACCGTCCAACTAAGAGCAGCAGTTGCTTTTTTTGCATCAGTAATTACAGGTGATAGAAGATGAGGAATACCTTCATAAGAAGTAAGTTCCAGCATTTTTGGATCTATTAATATAAATTTACAATTATTTGGATTATGCCTGTAAAGAAGTGAGGTTATGATTGTATTTATACAAACTGATTTTCCTGATCCGGTAGTTCCAGCTATTAGCAAATGAGGCATTGATGTTAAATCAGCAATTATCGGTGAACCAGATATACTTTTTCCTAGTGCTATCGGAAGTTTTATTTCTTTTTTAGAGAAAGAGTTTGAAGAAATAATTTCAGATAAAATTACACCTTCTCTTTTAGTGTTAGGTATTTCTATACCCACTGTATTTCTTCCAGGTATTGTTGAAACTCTAGTTGAAATAGAACTTGTATTTCGAGCAATGTCATCTGACAGGCTTATTATTTTTGAAACTTTTATTCCAGGCGCAGGTTCAAATTCATATAAACTTACCACAGGTCCATTGCTAACCTTTTTTATTTTTCCTTTTACTCCAAAATCTAAAAGAACTTTTTCAATAAATTCAGCAGCAGGATTGTTTGATGTTGAACCTTTTATACTTTGTTTTTTTTCTAATAAATTTACGGTTGGCAGCTTGTATTCACCCGTCTTAATTTCAGACTTATCTTTAAAAGAAAAAGATTGTTGTTTCGTCTCTATAGAAACCTTTTCGTCTTTTACATTATCAGTATAACTAGTTTCTTCTAATATTGTTTTAACATTTTTTTTTATAAAAAATTTTTCAAAAATTTTTGATAGATTAATACCAGAGCCTAATACAAAAAATATTAAAGTTAAAAGTAATATTAGTATTCTGTTAAAGTCATTTTCAATTATAGGATAAAATTTATTAACAAAATAAAAACTTCTCTCGCCCAAAAAACCCGAATTTCCATTATCAATTAGCCAAAAAGAATTATTATTAGTTAGGTATATAAAGAGACATCCTAAATTAATATATAAAATAGTATAAAATATTTTACCTAATAAGTTTTTAATTTCTTTATTTATTATAAGATTAATTCCCCAGGAAAGTATACTGACAGAAATAAAAAAAGACATTAGTCCAAAGGATTGAAGAAAAAAGTCTGCTACAAAATTCAAATATTTTTGAAAAATTATCTCTGTATTTGGACCATCGATTTTATAAATTAAAGTTGAATTTTCAGGCGAATAGTTTGCTAAAGAATATGAAAAAACTAAAAAAAAGGTCACCAATAAGAGACCAAAGAGCTCAATAAATCTCTTTTTAAAAAAAATTAACGCATTATTATAAATATTCTTGTTTAATTTCATTTATCGAATCACCTGCTTTACTTTGTATCATTTATTAAAAATTGATAAAGTTTTAATAAAAAAATATAAAAAAACATGGAAAAAAACCACCCAAAAGTAAAGTTTGGAAAAACTGGTGCACTAATTGTAAATTTAGGAACTCCAGACTCTACAAGTTGGATAGACATAAGAAGATATTTAAAAGAATTTTTATCTGATAGGCGAGTAATCGAAGTTAATCCAATTATTTGGCAGATGATTTTGAATATTTTTATTTTAAATTTTCGACCATCTAAAACTGCAGAGGCTTACAAGAAAATTTGGATGAAAAAAGAAAACATGTCTCCTTTAAGATATTACACAATCATGCAAGCAGATAATTTGTCTAAAAAAATTAAAAATGAGACGGTAATAATCGATTATGCCATGAGATATGGTAACCCGGGAATTGAAAAAAAAATGAAACATCTTCAAAAATCGGGTTGCGAAAATATTATAATTTTACCTTTATACCCCCAGTATGCTGCAGCAACTACAGCAACTGTTTGTGATGAAGTTTATAGAACTTTAATGAAAATGAGATGGCAACCAAGTCTACAAATTATCCCTCATTACGAGTCAGAACCTTTATACATTGATGCTTTAAAAAAAAGTTTAGAAAAAAAAATCTCAGAAATAAACTGGAAACCAGATCTAATAGTTGCATCATATCACGGTATACCAAAAAAATATTTTGATAAGGGAGATCCTTATCACTGTTATTGCCAAAAAACTACACGTCTTCTGACTGAAAGTTTTAAGCAAGATATTCAGATCACCACTACTTTTCAGTCAAGGTTTGGTCCGCAACAATGGCTGCAGCCCTACACGGATAAAACTTTAGAAAAATTACCAAAGGAGGGAAAAAAAAATATTTTAGTTATATGCCCAGGATTTTCATCTGATTGTGTTGAAACTTTAGAGGAGATTGCTATTCAAGGTAAAGAAAGTTTTTTTAAAAATGGTGGTAAAAATTTTGAGGTTGTTCCATGTTTAAACGATTCTGAAGATCATATTAAATTATTATATCATTTAATAAACAAATACTTAATTAAATAAAAATGAATACTTATTTACTTTTTAAAGCATTACATTTAATCGCAGTAATATCTTGGATGGCAGGACTTTTATATTTGCCTAGAATTTTTGTTTATCATGCAGAGACAATAGATAATGAAGATAAAAGTAATACATTCAAGATAATGGAGAAAAAACTATTTTTATATATTATGAACCCTTCCATGGTCTTATCTTGGATATTTGGTTTATTATTATTACATTCAATAGGTTTAGACTCTCTAAAAGAGTTTTGGTTGATCGTAAAACTGACTTTGGTAACCTCTCTAACCTTTTATCACTTCTACTTATTCTCTTGCTTAAAAAAATTTAGTGAAAATAATAATACTAAATCACCTAAGTTTTTTAGATATATTAACGAGGTTCCTACTATATTGTTGATTGCTATAATATTTATTGTTATTTTTAAGCCTATTTAGGCTTGAAAATTGATTTTAAATCATTATATTATTACCTACTTACCTCAAAACAATAATCACTATGAATTTACAAGAATTAAAGCAAAAGTCGCCATCTGACCTAATATCTAAGGCCGAGAAGCTTGGTATTGAAAATCCTAGTACTTTAAGAAAACAGGAAATTCTTTTTTCTATTTTAAAAAAATTAGCTGAAAAAAACGAACAAATAACCGGCGGAGGAGTTTTAGAGGTTCTACAAGATGGCTTTGGTTTTCTCAGAGCAATTGAGTCAAATTACCTTCCGGGACCAGATGATATTTATGTAAGTCCTAGTCAGATTAGAAAATTTGGCTTAAGAACAGGAGATTCTGTTGAGGGAGAAATTAGAGCACCAAAAGATGCTGAAAGATATTTTGCATTATTAAAAGTAAGTCAGATAAATTTTGAAACACCTGAAAAGGCCAGAAATAAAATAGCATTCGATAATTTAACTCCGCTTTATCCAGACAAGCAGCTTAAAATGGAAGTGGATAAAAATACAACTGAAAAAAAACCAGACCAAACTGCCAGACTAATTGACCTAGTAAGTCCAATAGGTAAAGGTCAAAGATCACTTATAATTTCACCTCCAAAAGCAGGAAAGACAATAATTTTACAAAATATTGCAAACTCACTAGAGGTAAATCATCCCGAATGTTATTTGATGGTTCTATTAATAGATGAAAGACCAGAAGAGGTTACGGATATGCAAAGAACCGTAAAAGGAGAAGTAATAAGCTCTACATTTGACGAACCCGCTTCTAGGCACGTTGCTGTTGCAGAAATGGTTATAGAAAAAGCTAAAAGATTAGTTGAACATAAAAAAGATGTGGTTATTTTATTAGACTCGATTACGAGATTAGGAAGAGCCTACAATGCCGTTGTTCCAAGTTCAGGAAAAGTACTTACTGGAGGTGTTGATGCAAATGCACTTCAGCGACCAAAAAGATTTTTCGGAGCTGCTAGAAATGTTGAACAAGGTGGTTCATTAACAATTATATCCACTGCCTTGGTAGATACCGGTAGTAGAATGGACGAAGTAATATTTGAGGAATTTAAAGGAACTGGGAATTCAGAATTGATTTTAGACAGAAAAATTGCAGATAAAAGAATTTATCCAGCAATTGACATAACACGTTCGGGAACTAGAAGAGAAGAACTTCTGTTTAAAAAAGAAGATTTATCTAAAGTCAATGTTCTTAGAAGAATTATAAGTCCAATGGGAACTATGGACGGAATAGAATTTTTAATGTCTAAATTAAAAAATACAAAAAATAATGCAGACTTTTTTGTTTCAATGAATAAGCCCGGATAGATCTTTTTAAGCTATTAAAAATTATGATCTTAAGCATTGTAGTTCCAGTTTATAATGAAGAAAAAACTTTGCTAAAATCCTTACAGTCTCTGAAAAATTTAAATTCACAGTTAGGTGAGCATGAAATTATCATAATAAATGATGGCTCCACTGATAATTCTACTCAAATTTTAAATGAAAATAAAAATTTATACGACAAACTTATTGTAAACGATACTAATAAAGGCAAAGGATATTCTATTAAAAGAGGATTATTAGAGTCAAAAGGAACTCATGTTATTTTTCATGACTCTGATCTAGAGTACGACGCCAAGGATATAATCAAATTTCATAAAATCTTCACCGATTTTGATGCCGATGGAATTATTGGTTCAAGGTTTAATTACGCTGATTATACAAGATCACACAACATTCTAAACAAACTGGCAAATAATATTTTAACCCTAACTTTTAATTTATTATATAATACAACGTTCACAGACATATATTCATGTTACTTCGCTTTTAAAAAAGAACTTTTAGATGCAAATGAACTTAAAACATCAGGTTTTGAACAACATGCAGAGATACTTTGTAAAGTAATTAAAAAAGGAGAAAAGTTTTATGAGTTACCAATTAATTATAACGGCAGATCCTATAAAGAAGGAAAAAAAATAAAACCACATGATTTCTTTTTTGTTTTATTCCAAATATTTTTAAGACGTTTTACTAAATGATCTTATATTTAAATTATATAAAGAAAAGAAAGCAAGTAGAAAAGTAAAAGACTTCAAAACTCTATTTGCACTTGTTTCAAGATGATAAGTTAATTCATATGGTGTAGAAAAATACACAATTAATAATAATAATAAGTAAAACAAAAATAATAATATTACAAAAGAAAATAATTTTTTGTCAAAATTTAAATAAAATGATGTAATAAAAAATAATAAGGCTATTACTGATTTTTCATTTGAAAAAATTAGATACTTAAAAAACAAGAAGTAACTATCTATAATTAATAATCTATTTATTAAATTTATTTTAAGCAATTCCAAATTAAAGTCCGTGTTAGTTATTCCATTTTTATAACAAAAAATTTTCCACATAATAATTGGAATAAATGAAAAAAATAAGACAATGAGTTTTCCGCTATCAATTAAAATTCTTTTTTCAAATATTTTTATGAAAACTGTAGTTATGAAAATCAAAATAAGTAAAGCCATTCCCTCATTTTTTATTAAAGATAAAATTATACATAGTAAAAATGTTATAAAAAAAAATATATTATTATCTTCTTCTTCAAATCCTGAAAAAAAAATTTTGAAAAAACAAAATCCTACAGTCACAAAATATAAAGCCACAACACCATCTAAACCGCCTAGAAACAAATGGGTTCCTATAAAAAATATTAATAGTGAAAGTAAAATCATATATTTTTTATCTGACATATATGAGGACAAAAATATTATTGGAGGCAAATAAACAAATGTGTAAGCGCTTTTAGGAAACACTTCATGCCAGTAGCCACTTAAAAATGCAAATGAGGCAGAAAAACTGTGAAATAATAATGGATAATCGTTATGACTAAAGGGCGCATAATTATCGGCGAGAGAATAAAGTGACTGATCAAAAAATATTCTTTTTGCATGAAATAAATACAAACTTCTTAAGTCCCAACCCTTTGCAGCTGTACCCAAGCAAATCAATAAAAAAAGCAAGAAATATATTTTAAGTGTAAAATTATTTTTGAAGTTTTTAAAATAAAAATACACAATAGAAAGAAAAAAAAGAATTAAATTTATTTTTAAAACAATATTAAATATACCCAAACTAATAAGAAGATAATTATTAAGAATTAATAGCAAAAGTGCTATTGAAATATTGCAATTAAATTTTTTAAGTTCTAAGGACATTTTTGCAATTCAATAAACTTACCTTTAAATATTTTTTTACATTTAAAATTCTCTTCGATTAGTGAAAGTGTATATTTAGAATTTTCATCAAATTTAATGGGATAATTGAATTCAATTATTCTTTGATAATTATACATATCATCCTTCAAATTTTCACTTAAATTAAATTTTTTGATTTTATTAGAAATTAATATTTTTTTTGTTTCAATTATTGTTTCAGGTAAAACATAATTTATATGAGAATTTTTTTTAAATGGATTTTTTAAAATTTCAAATTCGAAATTACTTCTCTTGTTCCAATAGTAAAAAATCTGAATAATTCCAATAATAAAAAAAAAAATTAATATTTTCTTATTTTTAAGAGCGTTCATAAAAATTTATGTCTTTCAAATTTTAATAATTTCTTTTTTAATTGTAGCCCCCCTTTAGCAGAGAAACCTCCTAATGTTCCGTCTGATCTCAGCACTCTATGACAAGGGATAAATAATAAATGTTGATTCATCCCACAGATTTTGCCAACATATCTTGGTGAGATTTTAAATTTTTTTGCAATTTCCCCATAAGATTTTGTTTTACCCTTTTTAATTTTTTTTATTTCCCTCCAAATTTTTTTATCAATATTCTTTCCATTAACTTTAATTTTAGCATCTAATATATTTATTTGATTTTTAAAATATGAGATTATATTTCTTTTAATTTTTTTTAATTGCCTAGTTTTTTTGCCATAAATTTTTTCTTTTTTAAAATTTACCTTTGTTATGAAATTTTTATTTTCATAAACAGAAATCCATCCAAAGGGAGAATTAAAAGATATAATATTCTCAGTTATTTTTTTAGTCATTTTTAACTAAATAATATCCCCACAATATAAATGTATCATTATTTTTTTCATCAAATTCTTTTGAAATTTTGCCAGGTGATTTTCCTAAATTACCTTTTATTGTTTGATTAATTGAAAAATTGAAGTTTTCAAATAATTTTTTATATTCGTGATGTCTAAGCCTGTTCTGATAAAGATAATTATTATTGTATTTATTCCATTCAACTTTAGAGTATTTTAGAAAATTTAAAGGTGATATATTTTTATCAGTATGGCAATAATGATCACTATAATCAATTAAAGACGAAATATATCCATTTTTCTTTATTATTTTTTTTAAGTTGCCAAAACATAAGTTTATATCATCAATAGAAAAGTGCTCTAGAGTCGCTGTATTAATGCACATATCAAAAGATTTTTTTTCGTTTACAAGTTTTTGAAGATTAAATGGAGCTTTATATTCAATATTATAATTTCTTTTTAAATCTTCAATTGATTTTACGTCGTTTTTTTTTTCTTTATTTAAAATCCTTGATATCTGCAAATTGGCTTCATTAAACAAAGTAAAATCAATCATTTTGTTAATATCAATCACCGTTTGTTTAATTCTATTGTTAAAAATGTAAGAGAAATAAATATTTTGTTCTAATGATTTTCCTGCACCAAACTCAATAATAGAATTTGCATGAAATTTGCTAATATTATTAGCGTGAATTTCCCAATTATTATTTATGCTATTAATGTTGATTTTAGATCTCTTTGTTATTAATTTTTGAATAATAAAAAAAATTTTTTTAAACTTAAAATAACCGAATATCTTGTAAAATAAGGATTTTATTTTCCAGTTTATTTGAAACATAGTGTTTTCTTAAAAAATTGAGGATAAACTAATTTTAATAAATATAATATATTTTAAAAATGAATATTTTCGCTCTTTCTTCAGGACGTGGTCCATCTGGCATAGCAATTTTGAGATTAACTGGTAAAGATAGTCTTCAAATATCAAAACTGATAACAAAAAAAAATGATATTAAATCTAAGGAAATAAATCTCTGTAAATTTTATGATCCGTCAGATGGCAAAATGATTGACGAAGGATTACTGCTTTGGTCGCCTGGTCCAAATAGTTATACAGGCGAAGATCTTGCAGAATTCCATACTCATGGAAGTAATGCTGTAGTTAGTTGTTTTTTGAGGGTACTTGGAAATCAAGAAAATTGTAGATTGGCAGAACCTGGAGAGTTTACAAAAATCGCGTTTCAAAACAACAAGATGGATCTGATAGAGGCCGAAAGCATAGGAGATCTTATACATGCTGAAACAGAGCTTCAAAGGCAGCAGGCTATAAAATTGATCCAGGGAAATGCATCAAATCATTATAACTCTTTAAGGAAAAAATTAGTTAAATCCTTATCTTATATTGAGGCAAAAATAGATTTTGCCGAAGATGACCTTCCAGAGAAAGTTTTAAAAGAAGTACAGGTTTCTATAAAACAGGTTCATAAAGATATTAAACAAATATTAGAGGACCAAAAAATAGGCGAGAAAATTAGAGATGGATTTAGGATCTCTATTATCGGAGATTTAAATGCAGGAAAATCATCTCTATTGAATCTGCTTTCAAAAAGGGAGGCTGCAATCGTATCTGAACAAGAAGGCACCACAAGAGATGTAATAGAAACATATCTGAATATTGATGGTTACCCCGTTATTTTGGCTGACACTGCTGGTATTAGAAAGGTAAAAAATAAGGTTGAAAAAGAGGGAATAAAAAGAGCCATCAAGAAAGCCAAAAATGCGGATTTAACTTTGGTTATGGTAGATGTATCTAAAAAAAAAAACAATTAGTAAAGATCTTAAAAAATTAATTAATGAAGATTGTATACTAGTTTTTAATAAGTCAGATTTGAGTAAAAAAGCTCAAAAAAATGAATTTAAGAAAAATGATCAAATTTTAATATCGGTAAAAAACAATGAGAATATTGATAGTCTTATAAAGTTAATAAAACAGAAGTTAAGTAAAAAGTTCATGAAAGCAAATAATATATTGGTTACTAGAGAAAGGCATCGAGCGAAACTTAACGCCGCATTAAAAGAAATAGAAAAATTTTTAAAAAAAGATCAAAAAAAAGAGATTGAAACTGCTGCAGAGGATCTCAGACTAGCCACAAGGCATCTTGGGAGCATAGTAGGCAAGGTTGATGTAGAAGAAATACTAGGATCTATATTTCAGGACTTTTGTATTGGTAAATAACTAATCTTTGCGCTTGTAAAATCATATTTCATCGATACATTTACACTATGAGCAATAAAATGGCCTTTGATGTGGCCGTAATAGGTGGAGGACACGCTGGATGTGAGGCTGCTGCGGCATCAGCCAGAATGGGCGTAAATACTGGCCTTTTTACACACAAAATAGAGACAATTGGCGAAATGTCATGCAATCCGGCTATAGGAGGACTGGGAAAAGGTCACTTGGTTCGAGAAATTGATGCCTTAGACGGTGTTATGGGTGATGTAGCCGACAAATCCGGAATTCAGTTTAGATTACTGAACAGAAGTAGAGGCCCTGCGGTCAGGGGACCGAGAACACAGTCAGACAGAAAGCTTTACAAAAAATATATGCAGGAACTATTATTAAACTATCCAAATTTAGCGGTGATAGCCGATCCTGTTGTAAAATTCTTATTTGAGAAGAACAAAATTAAAGGCTTCATTTGCCAAAGTGGAAAAGAAGTGGAGTGCGACCAGTTAATTCTTACCACAGGGACTTTTTTAAATGGCCTAATACACATAGGGAAAAAGCAGATACCAGCTGGAAGATATGATGAAAAACCCTCTACAGGACTAAGTGAACAACTAGAAAAATTTAACATTAAAATTGGAAGACTTAAAACAGGGACACCGCCACGATTGGATGGAAGGACTATAAATTATGATAGCTTAGAAATGCAGCCTGCTGATGAGCAACCGTACTTTTTTTCATTCTTAACAATGAAGGCCATCAATAAGCAGATTAGTTGTGGCATGACTTATACGAATGACACTGTACATAAAATTATAAGTGACAATATTTCTAAGAGCGCTATGTATTCTGGCAACATAAAAGGAGTTGGTCCAAGATACTGTCCATCTATCGAGGATAAAATTGTTAAGTTTAAGGAAAAACAAAAACATCAAATTTTTTTAGAGCCTGAAGGATTGGACGACCACACAGTTTATCCTAATGGCATTTCGACCTCCCTACCAGAGGATGTTCAGCTTAAAATATTATCGAAAATTAAGGGTTTAGAAGATGTGAAAATGGTAAGAGCAGGATATGCTATAGAGTATGATTATGTGGACCCAAGGGAGCTAAAAGCGAGTCTAGAAGCTAAAAAAATAAGCTCCCTTTTCTTGGCCGGTCAAATCAACGGGACAACAGGTTATGAGGAAGCTGCAGCTCAAGGATTGATAGCTGGAATTAATGCTGCCATAAAAGTTAAAAAAGGTGACGAGTTTATTTTGGATAGATCAAGCTCATACATTGGAGTGATGATTGACGATCTTATTACAAAGGGTGTTTCTGAACCCTACAGGATGTTTACGTCTCGAGCTGAATACCGATTATCTTTGAGAGCAGACAATGCAGACCAAAGACTTACACCTATGGGTATTAAAATAAATTTAGTAAAAGACAAAAGAAAAAAATTATTTTTAGCGAAGAGAAAAAAAATAAATACTCTTGAAATGTTTTTATCAAAAAAATTCATAACACCAAATGTTGCCGCAGAGCATTTCATCAAAGTAGCCATGGATGGTGTAAAGAGATCCGGATTGGACATTCTTGGAATGAAAAATGTCAAATTAGATCATCTAAGACAGATTTGGGCTGATACGCCCTATTATGGACTATATATTGATGATCAGGTTGAAATTAACGCTCACTACGCGGGTTATTTACCAAAACAAGAAAGTGATATTAAAACTTTTAAAAAGGACGAAGGCCTCTTGATACCTGCGGAGATCAATTATGATTCTTTCAGTGGATTATCTAATGAGGTTAAATCTAAATTGAAATTAATTAAACCAAAGACACTGGGACAAGCACTAAGAATTGACGGAATGACACCAGCTGCAGCAATAATTTTACTAGGAGCTATAAAAAAGGCTAAATATAGAGTACCAGCCTAGAATCCCTATGGATATTAGTGAATCTAAGGCAACTTCAAAGCTGATTTTAAGTCAAAACCTTAATTTTAATGATAAAAAGTTGGAGCTCATTGAATTATTTGTTCAAGAAGTTCTAAATTATAATCAAAAGTATAATTTAATTTCGCAAAGCTCAGAAAAAGATATTTGGAACAGACATGTTGTAGATTCTGCTCAGCTTGTTAAACATATAGATCATAAAAATTTTAATAGTTTGGCTGATCTAGGTACTGGAGCCGGTTTTCCTGGAATTATACTGTCTATTTTTTATAGCGATATTCTCACGTTTCACGTGAAACTTTACGAAAAATCCAACGTTAAAATTAATTTTATTAAAAAAATTATAAAAAAGTTAGCATTAAAAAAGACATTTGTATATGATAATGATTATCAATCTCACAAAATAGATGTAGATTATATAGTTTGTAGGGCATTTAAAAAATTGCCTGAAATATTAAGAATTTCACGTGAAACTGCGAAGAAACCACATAAACTTATTGTGATGTTGGGAAAGAGTGCACAGGATGAATTAAATAAAGCTTCAAAGGGTATGATTTATAAGTATAAGCTAATACCTAGCATCACTGAGAGTGATTCAAAAGTACTTTTAGTTAATGCTACAAAATAAATTGTGGTTAGATCTGTAATATCAGTAATAAATCAAAAAGGCGGGGTTGGAAAAACTACGACCGTTATAAACTTAGCAACAGCTTTAGCAAAAAAAGGAAAAAAAATCTTAGTAATTGATCTTGATCCCCAGGGCAATGCCACTACTGGTTTGGGTAAATCAAATAATGATGAAGAGAAAAGCATCTACAATGTTCTTATAGGCAAGACATCGGCCCAGAGTGCAATTCAGGAAAGTAGTGTGCCGCGCCTAGACCTTATAGGTTCAAATGTGAATCTGTCTGGGTTAGAGGTCGAAACAGCAAATGATGCCAACAGAGCCTTCTTGTTAAAAGAGATTTTAAGCAAGGGAGATGAGTCTTGTTTTAACAAGTACGAGAATATCTTTATAGACTGTCCTCCTTCCTTAAGTCTACTTACAGTCATGTCACTAGTATCTGCAGATGAATTATTAATACCACTTCAAACAGAGTTTTTTGCATTAGAAGGAATTACTCAGTTAGTTAAAACAATCGATAGAATAAAGATAAATCTTAACCCAAGACTTGGGATCAGAGGGGTTCTGCTCACTATGTTTGATAAAAGAAACAAGTTGTCATCACAAGTAGATGTCGAAGCCAGAAAACATTTTAAAGATAAAGTTTACAAAACTGTTGTGCCTCGAAATGTCAGATTATCAGAAGCTCCATCTCATGGGATGCCATGCTTGATTTATGATAAAAATTGTTCGGGCAGTAAATCTTATATAAATTTAGCTGAAGAGTTTATTAATCAAAACAATCAACCTATGGGTAGTGCAGCATGAACCCAGCCAAAAAAGGTCTTGGAAGAGGTTTATCAGCTTTGTTTGGTGATATTGAAAATAAAGCAGGTCAAAATCACACTCAAACAAATAAGATACCAATAGCTGATTTACAACGTAATAAGTATCAACCCAGAACCGTTTTTGACGAAGATAAAATTACTGAATTATCTTCATCCATAAGAGAAAATGGAATTATACAGCCAATAGCAGTACGTCCCAACAAGTACGAACCTGGAAAATTTGAAATAGTTGCGGGAGAAAGAAGGTGGTTGGCCGCTCAAAAAGCTGGCTTAAATGAGGTACCAGTTTTTGTTTTAGACATAGACGATCAGAAAAGTTTAGAAATTGCCATAGTAGAAAATGTTCAAAGACAAGATTTAAATGTTGTGGAGGAAGCAAAGGGATATGAGAGATTAGTTAAAGAATTTGGGTATGATCACGAAAAAATCTCAAAATTTATGTCAAAAAGTAGAAGTCACATAAGTAATACTTTGAGATTACTTAATTTGCCCCAAGATATTATTGGTCTTTTGGAAGAGGGCAAACTGACTGCCGGCCAGGTAAGACCCTTGATAGGTATGCCTAATGCTTCAGAAATTGCAGAAAATATAGTTAAGAAAAAAGTTGCGGCAAGAGAAGTAGAGTCACTGGCACAAAGAAGTAAAGGGTCAAGAAAAACTACAAATGTAGAGGATCCTAATATCACATTTGTTAAAAACGAAATAGAAAGTAGGCTCGGATTAAATGTTGAAATTCAGAACAAGAAAAATAACTCAGGAAAAATTATAATTAAGTACAAATCATTAGATCAGTTTGAACTTATTTCTAAGAAACTTAGGAAGTAGAACTTGCAATTCGATAAAGTTTAACTAACAAATTTTTAATTATTATACCGTTGTAGTTGTTAAGTTTAGTTTTCAATTTTATTTCTGTATCAATTATATTTTTTTTTGCCATTTCCAGTTTTCTTAAATTCCATTTTTTTATTTGTCTCAAAAAAATAGGCTTGTCCTTCCAGAAAATTTTTGGAGTTAGTTTTTCTAGTGCCAATTCCATATTTTTTTCATTCATATATTGCCTATATAATTGATCTAATTTTTGTACTCTTGAATTAAGACTATTAAGATAAAAATATGCATCTTCGTTTTGTAGCATAACATTTCCCAGGTTATTATTTAGTTTTTCTTTGTTTCCTTCAAGGCAAGAGTCCCTCAGATCATTAAAATCGAGATTATATGTGTTATTAAGGAGAGCTAAGGTTTTTTCACCATCTACTATTTTATTTGAAAATAAAGATTTTATCTTTTCCATCTCATTTGAGAGAACTTTTCTGTCATTCCCAGAGTTATCTATTAACAAATTTATTATTTCTTGATTAATACCTTTATAATCTTTAAGTTTTTTTTTCACATATTCTGACAATGTTCTATGATTATCTTGGTAACATGGAATAATTGCAATTTTTTTGTCTCTTTCGAAAAGTGATCTTAATGTTGACTTTTTTTCAAGATTCTGAGCAAAAAGAAAAATTTTAACGTTGTCAGCAAAATTATCAGCTATTGAAATGACTACATTTTTTAGTTTATCTGAAACCTCGTTAATAAATATAAGTTTTTTTTCATTAAATAAAGATTTATTATTAATATGACGATCTAACAATTTATTATTTTTTAATAGTTCCTCTTGGTAAAAATTTATTTGTTCAAAAGTATTATATTTTTTTTTAATTTCGTATTTTATATCGTCCTTTAATCCAATATTTTCTCCATAAAATAGAGACATTGGATAGATATCAACTTGTGATAAATCTTTTTCAACCAAAAAACTTTTTAAAATCATTTCTATTTATAAATTAAATTAAGATCTTTTATTATTTCTTCAGATATATTATCAACAATATCATCAATAATTTTCTTTTCACGATTTAATGTATCGATATGCACTTTTGAAGCTTTGTATGTACTTCTTTGAGTAAAATTTTTATTAAATATTTGTTTTTTGTTTATTTCAGAAACTACAGTCAGTTTAAATACCACGTTTATGCTATATTCTGACGCCGAACCTGAACTATTTCTATTGGTTATCTCTCTTTTTTTTCGAGCATCTAAATTAAACAGTAAATTGTTCTGAGCTTCATCTACTTTGCTAAATTTATTCATTAATGCCTGGCCTAATCTTTTATCACCACTTATGACCGAACTATTTATATTAAATTTTTGATTTTTTTCACTTAACAAGGGTTGGTAACCGCATCCATAAATTGATGAAACAACTATCAGAAAAAAACTAATTTTTAAAATTTTATCAAACATATTAACTGGTTATAAAATTAATTATTTTATTTTTAACAAAGATATTTTTTATAATCTTTTTATCTTTTAAATTTTTCTTGATATTCTCAATCTTTTTCGCTTCTATCAAGGCTTCCTTTTCCGATAGATCTTTTTTTGTAACAATTAGCCCTCTTTTTTTTCCATTCACCTGAACCACCAATGTAATTTCTTGGTCTTTTAATAGAGATTTATCTCCTTTGGGCCATTGAATTTCCCCATAAAAATTTTTACCTTCTAATTTTGACAAACATTCGCACGCTATATGAGGGGCAAAAGGCATTAAGATTTTAATAAATTTAATTTGTGACTCTGATAGTACTTTTTTGCTTAATTTTTTAGTCAAATTATCCTCAAAAAGGTTAGTTATTTCATAAATTTTAGCTATAGCTACATTCAAATGAAAATTTTCAATTAAATCCGATATTTTAAAAAGATATTGATTAAATTTTGTTAAGAATTTTTTATCATAATCTTGATCAGATTTTTCGTCTTTTTTTTCTAATATCTTGTTATTAATAGTCCATATTCTCTGGATAAATTTATTTGCTGCAGAAACACCCTCAGTTGACCATTGTACATCGCGATCTGGCGGACTGTCAGATAGTATAAACCATCTTACTGCATCAGCCCCGTAAATTTTAATCATGCTCTCCGGATCAACAATATTCTTTTTTGATTTTGACATTGCTTCAGATGGGCCAACTGTGACCTTCGAACCATTAACTTTAGAGATAAATCCATCTTTTGCCTTTCTAATTTCATCTGGACTTAACCACTTACCATCTTGATTTTTATATGTTTCATGACAAACCATGCCCTGTGTGAAAAGGCCTTTAAACGGTTCTTTTATATTAACTTTATTATTGCAAAGCTTAATAGCTCTCATAAAAAATCTTGAATAAAGTAAGTGTAAAATTGCATGCTCAACACCTCCAATGTACTGATCTACAGGCATCCAATAGCTAAAAGATTTTTCGTCGAATGGTTTATCATTTAATTTTGGAGAACAAAATCTTATAAAGTACCAGGACGAATCTACAAAAGTATCCAAAGTATCTGTTTCTCTAATTGCAAGCTCCCCGGTTTTTTTATATTTGGTTTTTTTCCATGTAGGATGATTGTCAAGAGGATTTCCTTTGTAGTTTAAATCTACATCTTTAGGTAATTTTATGGGAAGTTCACTTTTGTCTACAGGAACTACATCACCATTTTTGAGATAGATCATTGGTATCGGACAACCCCAATATCTTTGCCTAGAAACACCCCAATCTTTCAATCTAAAAGTTATTCTTTTTTTTCCAATATTTTTATTCTCAATTTCATTCACGATTTTTTCTTTTGCTTCAGAAATACTAAGATTATTTAGAAATTCGGAATTTATAATTTTTCCATCGCCGGTGTAAGCACCATTTTTTTTTGAATCAGCGATATTTTCCGGTTTTACTACAGGAATAATTTCAATTTTGTATTTTTTTGCAAAATCAAAATCTCTCTGATCATGGGCTGGACAACCGAATATTGCTCCGGTACCGTAATCCATCAAAATAAAGTTTGCTACATAAACAGGAATTTTTTTTTGTTTTATAAACGGATGTTCAGCCATCAAATTAGTTTTGAAACCAATTTTTTCAGCATTTGCAATAGCCTCTTCAGTCGTGCCTACTTGAGAGCATTTTTTTTTAAATTCAATAAAATTTTGTGAATCTTTTAACTTGTCACAAATTGGATGATCAGCAGATATAGCCAAAAAAGTAGCGCCAAATATAGTATCCGGACGAGTCGTAAAAATTTTTATTTCACGTTTGTCATTGCTTAATTTAAAATTAATTTCACACCCCAAAGATTTTCCAATCCAATTTTTTTGCATTAATTTCACTTTTTCTGGCCACTCTTTTAATGCTTTAAGGTCTTCAAGTAATTCATCAGAAAATTTTGATATATTAAAAAACCATTGGTATAATTTTTTCCGTTCTACAAGTGCATTTGAACGCCAACCACGTCCGTCAATCACTTGTTCATTCGCCAAAACTGTTTCTTCGACTGGATCCCAATTAACATAAGTTTCTTTTCTAACAACTAGTCCCTTATTAAAAAAATCAATAAATAATTCTTGTTGATGCTTGTAGTATGATTCATCACAAGTAGAAATTTCTAAACTCCAATCAATAGATAGCCCTAATAATTGTAGCTGGTGTTTCATTGTGGAAATATTTTTTTTAGTCCATTCACTAGGGTTTAAATTATTTTCTCTAGCAGCATTCTCCGCAGGTAAACCAAAAGAATCCCAACCCATTGGGTGTAGTACATTAAATCCCTTCATCATTTTGTATCTTGCAATTACGTCTCCAATTGCATAATTCCTAACATGTCCCATATGTATTTTTCCAGAAGGGTACGGAAACATTTCAAGACAATAAAATTTTTTATTTTTATCGGTGTTCTTAAAAGAATTTTTTTTATTTGACCAAAAAGTTTGCCACCTTTTGTCAATTTCTTCTACATTGATTTTACTCATTAATTTTAAAATTAATTCTTTTTCTTATTTTTTTTCTTCGATTTCGATTTTGATTGTGCATCTAAAAGAGCTGCTTTTTTGATAATATCAGACCTAATCGCATCTTCTAATTTATTTGAATTAATCTTTCTCACAATACAATTTGTTTTAACTTTGCAAGTTTTTTTATGAATTATAATTTTTAAACTGTCACCCCGGATTTCATTTGATAAAAATCTAATAGTAAATTTAAGTGAATCATCAATTGTATTTGCATCCGTGTACCAATCAGTGATTATCATACCTCCAGAATAGTCAACTGTAACTAATGGCATAAAATCTATTACGTCGAAAGTTGCTCTCCAAAGCGGATTAGATGTGCTAAATTCATATGTTGTTTTTCTATTTTCACCTATATTTTTTAGTGAGAAACCACGACCTTCTTCAACATTTTTTCTAGCTCTTTCAGCTCCCTCCATTTCCATTTTTCTTGCATCACCGGCTTTAGGCATTTTAAAACCTCCTCCGCACGCACCAAGAACGAGGCATAATGAAATGACAAAAGAAACTTTAAAAAAGAACTTAATTAAATTTTGCATCTTGATAATTTTTTATAATCCAAAGAACTCTCAATAAACATTAAAAAAACCCTAATTTTAGTGTGATATTTTTATCACATCGTATAAAAAAAGCCGCAAAACATCAATAAAACAATGAAAATAATGATCTTTTTGTTTATTTTTTCAATGTTTATTTAAATAAACAAAACAACATGGAGATAAACATGAAAAACATAACAAAAGTAGGTTTATCAGCTCTAGCTGGATCACTTGCATTCACTGCAGTACATGCAGGAGACGTAAGTATTTCTGGTAGCATGATAGCCTCTTACACAAAGAAGGGTGGTCAGACAACAACTGGTAACCCTCTTGGTATGGACAAAGAACTTACAATTACTGGTTCAGGAGAACTAGATAATGGAGTTGGTGTTGCATACAAACAAACAGTTACTGACGCTATGGCTTACAATGACTCAGAATTAGTATTTTCTGATGTACCAATGTTAGCAGGCGGAACATTAGCTATGACATCTACAGGTTCACCAATGGATGCTATTGACGACAAAACGCCAATTGCATTTGAAGAAGCAAACGCTGCTGTTGGATCTATTGACGATGTTGCAGGTAGTAACGGTGACTACGGTTTAAGATATACATTATCAGATATGATGGGTACAGGTATCAAGCTTGATGCTATGTACGTGCCTAAAACTGGTTCTGGAGACTCTGCTACAGAAAAAGGCGTTTCAGGAACTCAGTCAGCGCAAGGTAACGAAGACGCATATGAAGTGACTCTAACAGGAGCAGTTCCTATGGTTGACGGATTATCTTTCGGTGTAGGTGGAGCACAAATTAATAAAAGTAACGCAGAAACAGTTGCCTCTTCTGATCAAGATCAGCAAGAAGCTACTGCATACTTAAACTACGCTATTGGCGCAGTTAAAATTGGTGCACAAAAATCTGTAGTTAACGCTGCAGGTACAGGCGAAATAAGCTACATAACTGATTACTATGGAATATCTTACGCTGTTTCAGACAATCTTTCTGTTTCTTACAACAAGATTGAATCTGATAAGAGCCGTAAAGGTACAAGTTCAGCAGAAAGCGTTGAGCAAGACTTTGATTCAATCAGCTTATCATATACAGCTGGTGGAATGACAATAGGTATACTTGATGCTGATGCAGATAACTCTTCTTATACAAAAGATAAGAAAACTTCTGCAAGAGCAATTCAACTTTCTGTTGCGTTTTAATTAGTTAAAAATTATATTTTTAAAAAAGCCGGCATATATTTGCCGGCTTTTTTTTTGTCTTTAAGAAATGCACATCCATGAACATTTAACATTCCTGTTTTTTTAAAATTATTTTCATTTAGACCACCAAGGGCAATAAACTTTTTAGAAAAATTTTTTGTAATCAGATTAAACTTAATAGTACCAAGGTGGCCCTTCTTGTATTTGCTAGAAGTTTCAAAAATTCTTGATAAAACGATATAATCGCATCCTTGACGAATCTTTTCATTAATTTCCACATAATTGTGAGCACTTCCAATTATTTCTATATTAGAGTTAATTCTTTTTAAATGTTTGAAGCTTTTTTTATTATAAGCAGAAATATAAAACTTATTTGACCTTAGAAAAAATAAAGTTTTTATATCATTTGGTACAAATAAATTTATGTTTCTTTTTGTGCACTTATTATTAAATTTTTCTAAGTCATTTCTATTAAATTTATTTGGGTTTCTCAGAATTAAAATTGCACCTGTTTTTTTTACATAATCTAGGTTAAGCTCATCGAGTTTTTCAGTTATAAAATATAAGTGAAATTTTTTGATCATGAATGATGATGTTATAAATAAGTTAAAATTAATTCAGCATAACATAGATAATTTAAATTATAATACCCCCAAACCAAAAATTATCTGCGTTTCCAAAACATTTTCATTGGATAAATTGAAACCATTGATTAATTTTGGTCATTTTGATTATGGGGAAAACAAAGTTCAAGAAGCTATTCAAAAATGGAACGAAATTAAGATAATAAATAAAAATTTAAAAATTCATATGGTCGGAAGACTGCAAACCAATAAAGTTAAAAAAGCAGTGTCACTATTTGATTATATTCATTCATTGGATAGCATTAAGTTGGCTGATGCTCTTCAAAAAAGTGAGTTGGAACTAAATAAAAAAATATCATATTTTATCCAGATTAATATTGGAGGTGAAACTCAAAAATCAGGAATTTCGTCAAAAGATGCAAAAAGTTTTTTTAAATATTGTGTTAATGAAAAAAAACTCAATATTCTGGGATTAATGATTATTCCACCCAATGATGAAAATACGTCTAAATATTTTCAAGAAGCATCAAATTTAAACACCGAACTAGGTTTAAAAGAACTGAGCATGGGCATGTCCTCAGATTATAAGTTAGCTATAAAATATAAAGCCACTTATTTAAGAATTGGATCTGGAATATTAGGACAAAGAAGTCTTAATAGATAATAATTTTTGTTGTTTTCTTTATATAGGATAAAATTTTAACAAAATTTTTCTTTTGTATTGCAATACATCCTTTTGTTGGAGTGAAGTTTTTATTTGCAATGTGAAGAAATATTGCACTTCCTTTATTTTTAATTATTGGTTTTGAATTAAAGTTTAAAACTAATATCAAATCGTAAATATTTTTTTTTAGGTATAATTTCTCAGCACTTTTTTCAAATGGAAAAAGAATTAGTTTATTATAATGTTTTGAATTTGGGTCATCACACCAGCCCATATTTTGATTTATTGGTTTTTTTCTAATTTTGCATTGTATCCTTTTAATTCTATCTTTTCTATAAAGTAAATATAGAAATTTAAATTTTCCTTTTGGAGTTTTTAAGTCACCTTCCTTTTTTTTTGATGTAAGACCCCTTTTTCCTATTGAGCATTTAATCTTATAGTTATAAAAGTAAAGTGAGTTATTTATTAATCTCATATGCATAATAATTCCTACTCAATTAACGTGGCAAGTTTTTGTACTAAAAATGTTACCAATTCTTTACAGGAAATAAAATCATTTTTTAATTTTAAACTTTCTACTCTAGAAGCCAGCACAAGTCATTATGTAAATAAAAACTATAATGCAGTAATTATTGAATTACCCGTAGATAAAAATATAAATCTTAATGAAATCAATATTCCCAAAATTATCATTCAAAGCAAAAACGAAAAAAAAACATCAAATCAACCTTTTGAGATTAATTTTAAATTACCAATTAATGTAGTTGAATTTAATAAAGCTATAGTGGATTTGTCAAAAAAATATGAATTTAACAAAAACTCTCTCATTAAAATAAAGAAATATATACTTGATAAAAATGAAAGAATATTAAGAAGAGATGAAAAAACATTAAAAATTACAGAAAAAGAAATTTATTTTATCGAAACTCTTCACTTATCAAAAAAACCATTAAGCAAAAATTATATTCTTAAAAATATTTGGTCATATTCTTCCGAAGCAGATACCCACACTGTTGAAACTCATATCTACAGACTTAGACAAAAAATTAAAGAAAGTTTTGGCGATAATAATTTTATCAAAAATACTTCGGAAGGGTATTCGCTTTGAAAAAAAGGAATAAAATTGCTAAAGATTTATTTACAAAAAAATATTACAAAAGAGTTATTAAACCCAAAAAAGGCAAAGGTAGTTACAGAAGAAAAAAATTTAAGAAAGTCTAGCCCCTATTTTTTGTATAACTTTAGAGGACATTTCAGTACCCTTTTCTAAACATTCCTTAATTGATAAGTTATTTATGTGCCCATGCAAAAAGCCAGCTGCGAAAAGGTCACCTGCACCAGTTAAATCGACAATATTTAAATTTTTTTGGATATTATTTTCGGTCACTGTATCGTTGCTTATTGCAATACTACCTTTAGCACCACGAGTTATAACAATTAATTTTTTAAGGCTTTTTCCAAAAGAGATTACTTCCTCAAAATTTTTGCCATCTATTAAAGATAAAATTTCTTGTTCATTTGCGAATATAATATCCAACTTATTTTTAACTAAATCTAAAAATTGTGGTTTATGTCTGTCTACACAAAATTGATCAGATAATGACATTGCAACTCTGTTTGAGTTTTGGATAGCTTTTTCGAATGCTTTTTTCGGATTACCTTCATCCCAAAGGTATCCTTCTAAAAAAATCATCATGCTTTTTTTGATAGCATCAATATCAATATCGTTTTCATTAATCTTTCCCGCTATGCCTAAAAATGTACACATGGTCCTCTCGGAATCTGGTGTTATTAAAATTAAACAAGTTCCAGTTGGCAATTTTTCTTTTTTTTTTGAATAAAAAAATTTTACCTTTTCTTTTCTAAGACCTTCTTCGTATTTATTACCCAATTCATCTTCATTAATTTTACCTATAAAACCAACATCATTTCCAAGTTGTGATAGGCCAACAATGGAATTTGCAACTGATCCACCGGAAACTGTTTCCTCAATTTTTAGTTTTGTGAGAAGTTTTTTAAATTCACCTTCATCTACAAGTTTCATGGTGCTTTTAGTAAGATTATTATTAATTAAGAAATCATCTTTAACTTTGCAAATTACATCTACTATTGCGTTTCCAACACCTAAAATTTTCATATCAAGCTTTTTTAGTTTTGACTGGTCTTTTTCTGTTAGGATAGCAAGTACTACAGATTTTACAAGTTAGTCCATAACATTCTCTTGCTTTACAATATTCTCTTCCGTAATAAATTATTTGTAAATGTAGTTTATTCCATGATTTTTTAGGAAATAATTTTTTTAGGTCATTTTCAGTCTGGACAACATTTTTGCCGTTAGTTAGACCCCATCTTTGAGCTAAGCGATGAATATGAGTATCAACAGGAAAAGCAGGTATACCAAATTTTTGTGACATTATCACACTTGCAGTTTTGTGCCCTACTCCTTGTAAGTTTTCAAGATCTTTAAAATTATTTGGAACTTTACCATTATGTTTTTTTATTAATTGTCTTGATAGTAAATATACACTTTTGGCTTTGTTTCTAAAAAGACCTATACTTTTGATCATTCTTTGTATTTTTTTTCTTCCTAATTTCACAAAGTGCTCAGGTTTGTAATATCTTTTGTATATATTTTTTGTAACATTATTCACGTTCAAATCTGTTGTTTGGGCAGACAATGCAACTGATACTAAAAGAGTAAATGTATTTTTGTGTTTAAGCGGAATCGGAGTCCTTGGATAAATCTTGTTAAGAATTTTTAATATTATTTTAGCTCTTTTGTTTGCGCTCATTGTTTTAAATTTATTTAAAATTTAAAACATTTCGCATTGAGTATAAACCTGGTTTTTTTTTCATTAACCATTTTGCTGCAGTCAAGGCCCCCTCAGAATATAGAGCTCTATCAAAGGACTCGTGATTTAAAGTGACTATTTCTTTTCCGCTTGAGAATTTTACCTCGTGTTCTCCAATAATTTTACCTTTTCTAATAGAATTAAAATTTATTTTTTTGCTATAAGGAAAAGATTTTTTATTAAAATATTTTTTTCCTATAATTCTGGTTAAATCTTTATTTTTTCCTAATGCCACACCCTTTCCAAGCATCAGAGCTGTACCTGAAGGATGATCTTTTTTATGTTTGTGATGTACTTCAAAAATCTTGCTTAAAAAATTATTTCCAAGAGATTTCGATGCAATCTCAGTTAAATAAACAAGTAAATTAATACCCAAGCTCATATTTCCTGCTTTAAGTATGGGTATTCTTCTAGAGTATTTTTTAATCAATTTTTCCTCACTTTTTGAAAAGCCTGTTGTTCCAATCACTACTCTTTTTTTTAATTTTGATGCAATTTTGAGTACTTCTAAAGTGCATTTTGGAACAGTAAAATCTATAATTATATTGGCATTTTTGAATGCATTTATTGAATTTAATAAAGGTTTTAGGCCCGATACTTTTCTCTCAACTATTCTGTTTTCTGTAACAGAAACAAGCTTAAAGTTTTTAGCGGCTTTTGAAGATTTAATTAGCTCCTTACCCATTTTTCCAAGACATCCAGTAATAGCTAAATTAATTTTTTTCATTTAATTTTTCCAGAATTTTTTAGCTTTATCAAAGAAAGTTTTAATTAGTGGATTTGATTTAGTATCTTCCAAAGTCTTAAATTCTTGAAGTAGTTCTTTTTGTTTTTTAGTTAAAGATGTAGGAACTTCAGTCACGATTCTGATATATAGATCTCCAAATATATTTCTTCTTAATATTGGCATACCTTTCCCTTTTAGTCTTAACTGTTTTCCGCTTTGGGTTCCAGATGGAATTTTGATTTTTGTTTTTCCACCATCAATTGAAGGTACTTCAACTGTGGTACCTAATGCAGCATCTGTAATGGAAATTGGTAATTCATAATAAAGGTTTTCTTCTGATCTTTTAAAAATACTATGGGGTTGTACAGACACAAATAAATATAAATCACCATTTGCCCCACCTTTGCTACCAGCTTCACCTTTTCCCGCAAGTCTTATTCTAGTGCCATCATCAACACCTTTTGGAATTTTCACTGAAACAGATTCGTCGGATTGAGTTTTTCCCATTCCACTACATTTGTTACAAGGATTAGTGATTTTTTCTCCTTCACCACCGCACTGAGGACAGGTTTGTTGTATAGTAAAGAAACCCTGACTAGATCTTACTCTCCCTTGTCCACCACAATAACTACATGCTGATGGTTTAGAACCTGGTTTAGCCCCACTTCCAGTGCATGTTTTACATTTTTTATAAGTTGAATAATTTATTTTTTTTTCTGAACCACTGAATGCATCATTTAGATCTATCGAAACATCATATCTTAGATCACTACCCCTGTTGTTTGATCTGCCTCTCCTTGAGCCACCTGAGGTTCCAAAACCAAAATCTCCAAAAACGTCCTCAAAAATATCCGAGAATGATGAAGAAAAATCAAAATTGCCAAAACCTCCTTGTCCACCACCTTGGAAAGCTGCATGTCCAAATTGATCGTAATTAGTTTTTCTTTTTTCATCAGAGAGAACATGATAGGCCTCGCTAGCCTCTTTGAATTTTTCTTCAGAAACTTTGTCACCCTTATTTTTGTCTGGATGATATTTAAGTGCTAATTTCCTGTATGCTTTTTTAATTTCGTCTTTGTTGGCTGATTTATTTACACCTAAGACTTCATAATAATCTCTTTTTGCCATGAGAAGCTTTGCTCCTGTTAATTAGTCTTAGGCTCTTTTTTCTTTGTCTTCTTTTCCGTCTACGACCTCTGCATCAACAACGTTATCTTTTTCTTTATTGCCTTTATCATCATTTTTATCAGCAGCTTTGCTATCAGGTTTTTGCTGGCTCTTATAAACTGCTTCTCCTAATTTCATTGAAGCCTGTATCAAAGATTGGGTTTTTTTCTTTATTTCTTCTGTGTCTGTTCCTTTTAATGCATTTCTCAAATCTGAAATAGCAGTCTCTATAGCTTTTTTCTCAGTCTCACTGATTTTAGAACCATGTTCCTTAAGATTTTTTTCTGTAGAATGAATTATAGTATCAGCCTGGTTTCTTGCATCAACAGACTCTCTTTTTTTCTTGTCAGTTTCCTTGTTAGCTTCGGCATCCTTAACCATGTTTTTAATTTCGTCATCAGACAATCCGCCTGATGCCTGAATTTGAATTTTTTGCTCTTTACCTGTTCCTTTATCTTTTGCAGAAACATTAACAATACCATTAGCATCTATGTCAAAAGTTACTTCAATTTGAGGAACTCCTCTCGGAGCAGGAGCAATACCCACGAGTTCAAAATTACCCAAAATTTTATTATCTGATGCCATCTCCCTTTCACCTTGGAGAACTCTTATAGACACAGCGGGTTGATTATCTTCTGCAGTCGAAAAAACTTGGCTTTTTTTAGTTGGTATAGTTGTATTTTTGTCTATTAATTTTGTAGAAACTCCTCCGAGTGTTTCGATCCCCAGAGATAAAGGAGTAACGTCCAAAAGCAAAACATCTTTTACGTCACCTTGAAGTACACCTGCTTGAATTGCGGCTCCCATCGCAACTACTTCGTCTGGGTTAACACTTTTATTAGGATCTTTGCCAAAAAAGTTTTTAACAGTCTCAACAATTTTCGGCATTCTTGTCATTCCACCTACTAAAACTACCTCATTAATCTCGGCAGCTGAGAAACCAGAGTCCTTCAAAGCAGTTTTGCATGGCTCTAGAGTTCTCTCTACTAAACTTTCAACTAAGGCCTCTAGTTTTGCTCTAGTAAATTTTAGGTTAATATGTTTTGGCCCTGTCTTGTCTGCAGTAATGAAAGGCAAATTAATTTCAGTCTGTGTTGCTGAAGATAATTCTATTTTTGCTTTTTCTGCTGCTTCTTTTAATCTTTGTAATGCCAGTTTGTCAGTTTTTAGATCAATTCCGCTATCTTTTTTAAATTCTGAAACAAGATAATCCACAATAGTATCATCAAAATCTTCACCACCTAAAAAAGTATCTCCATTTGTTGACTTTACTTCGAATACACCATCGCCAATTTCAAGAATAGATACATCAAACGTACCACCACCTAAATCATAAACAGCTATTTTTTTTCCTCCCTTTTTATCTAATCCATATGCTAATGAAGCTGCTGTCGGTTCGTTAATAATTCTTAAGACCTCTAGGCCTGCAATTTTTCCTGCATCTTTTGTTGCTTGTCTTTGAGCGTCATTAAAATATGCTGGCACAGTTATTACTGCTTTTGTTACTGGTTGACCCAGATGTTTTTCTGCTGTTTCTTTCATTTTTTGAAGTATAAAAGCAGATATTTGAGAAGGAGAATATTTTTTTCCTTTTGCTTCTATCCAAGCGTCATTTTTATCAGATTTAACTATTTTAAACGGAACTTTTTCAATATCTTTTTTGACTGACTGATCTTCAAATGTCCTACCTACTAATCTTTTGGCTGCAAAAATAGTATCATTAGGATTTGTCACTGCCTGTCTTTTGGCAGGTTGTCCTACTAGCCTTTCATCTTTATCAAGAAAAGCTACTACAGATGGAGTTGTTCTCTGTCCCTCTGCATTTTCTATAACTTTGGCCTGTTTACCCTCCATTATTGATACGCAAGAGTTTGTTGTACCTAAATCTATTCCAATTACTTTGCTCATAATACTGGATATATGGGTGTTAATTGTATTTCTACAAGACAGAAGTTGTTATTTTTTTTCATTTTTTTCCTTGTTTTTATCGTCTTTTTTCTTACTTTTTTTAGAAACAGCAACCAGAGATGGTCTTAATAATCTTTCTCCAAACATATAGCCAGGTAGCATTTCCCGAACAATCGTTCCTGACTCCACCTTGTCATCTTCTAATTCCGTCATAGCTTGGTGAAAATTGGGATCAAATTTTTTTTTTTCAGTATCAATTTTTTCTATTTTATTTTTTTTGAAAATTGAAATTAGATCTTTTTCAATAATTTCAATATTTTTTAAAAATTTATCTATATCTTTATTTTCTTTTAAGACAGGATCATTTTTAATTGAAATGTAGGCTCTTTGTAAATTATCTAATATAACCAAGTTTTCTTTTGCAAAATTAAATCCACCAAAATCTATTGCTTCCTTAATATCTTTTTCAAATCTTTTTCTTTGATTTTCTAATTCTGCAAGAGATCTTAATAGCTTTTCTTCAGTATCTTTTAGCTTTTCCTCGGTACTTAATTCTTTTTTTTCTTCCTTTTCAGGAATTTTATCATTTTTATCAACTTTATCTTCATCATTTAAATTGCTCATAATTTCTATATAGTCATGAAATACTTAATTTCTAGGTATTATGTATAAAATTGATAAAATATTGGTAGGCACACACAATAAGGGAAAATTTAGGGAAATAAGCGACTTATTACCTAGTAAAGTGAAAAAAATCTCACCTCAGGATTTTAATTTAGAGAGCCCCATTGAAGATGGTAAAACATTTATTGAGAACTCAGAGATAAAAGCAATTTTTTTCTGTCAAAAAACAAAACTTATTACTTTGTCAGATGACTCTGGTTTAGAAATAGACTGTTTGGGTGGACAACCAGGGATTTTTTCATCTAGGTGGGCAGAAGAGTATGGGAATTTTGATAATGCTATGACAGAAATTTTAAATAAAGTTAAAAAATCAAATAAAGGAACAGAAGCGCAATTTGTTTCTAGTCTTACAATCCTATGGCCTAATGGAAAAAAAATTACAGAGGTTGGTAAAATAAAAGGAAATATATCTGACAAAAAAGGCAATAATGGTTTTGGTTATGACCCAATTTTTATTCCCAAAGGATACCAGCAAACATTTGCAGAAATGGACTACAAAAAAAAACTTTCAATTGATCATCGTTATATTGCCTACAAAAAATTAGAAAAAAAAATTACAACTTATTTTGAATGAAATTTCCATCTTCTAATTTGTATATATCAAGTTTTTGTAAAATTTTATTTTCACTTATTGTAAATTTACCAATTTTCCCTTTAATTTGAGATTTGAAATTAAAATTATTTACAGATTTTATAATACCTAATTTCTCCCATATATAATAAATTAATCCCACACTATCATAAGCTAAAATTATTATTTCATTTGGTTCATATTTATATATTTTTTTAAATTTTGTATTAAATTTTTCAAAATTTTTTAAATTAATCGATGGAAAAAAGAAATTTTTGATAGAAGTTTCCTCTAAAATAGTTTGATCAAACCATTGGTTACCCGTCACTATTAATACTTCTTTTGCCGATACATCTGTGTAGGCCAAAGATGTAAGAACACTTTTTAGACTATCACCAAAATCTATAATTACTATTGAATCAAAATTAATTTTTCCCAAAGTATATTTTTGTTTTAAGATATTTAATTCTCTTATGTCTTTTGGTTTTTCAGATCCCTCTAGTTTTTTTATCCTAGAATTTAAATTAATTTTTCTTTTATTGTAATTTGTTAACTTTTCAATTTGTTGTGTTAATTTTTTTGGATCTTGATCGTACTTAAATATTTTAGTGTTATCAAAATTAACAAGTCTTATTTTCTTTTCAATATGTTTTGCATATTGATTCTTGGGAAACAATATTATTGTTTTATTTTTTTTCTCTTTCTTTATAAATTTCTTTATTGCTATTAATTGTGATTCAAGATTGATACCCATCATTAAAATATTTTTATTAATATTAGAATCAATATTTGAAAGAGATAAAAAAATTAAATTTTCAAAATTATTTAGCTTTTCATGGACTTTAGAGTCTGCAGGTCCAATTACAATTTTTATTCCCTCTTTTTCAAAATCTTCACAAGCCTGATTAATATTTTCATTTTTTGAACCAATATCTTTGGGATATACTTTAATAGATGGATCATTTATATCCTGAAGGGCTAGATTAACTGCATACAATATTTCTTCACCCATTGATTTAAATTCTCCCGTGAAAGGTGCCAAAATACCGATTTTAAGAAAATTTTCGTCTTTGTTTTCAATAGCGTAGACAAAAGTGTTAAAACTAATAATTAAATAATATAAAATTATATTAAAAATTTTTTTCATATTTATTATGAGCAATTTCATACCAGGTTTATATATTGTTTCAACTCCCATAGGTAATTTGGAGGATATTACATTAAGGGCATTAAATGTATTAAAAAATTCAGACATAATTCTATGTGAGGATACGAGAAGGTCTTTTAAATTATTAAATCATTATGGAATAAAAAATAAATTAATATCAAATCATAAATTTAATGAAAAAAAGATGATAAAATATACTATTGATTTAATTAAAAAAAAAAATGTAATCTCAATGATTTCAGATGCTGGTACGCCAGTCCTATCCGATCCAGGATTGATTTTAATAAAAGAATGTATCAAAAATAATATTAGAATATTCCCAATACCAGGGGCCTCAGCCATAACTACAGCTATGAGTGTATCTGGATTTGAAGATAAATATCTTTTTTTTGGTTTCTTGCCAAAGAAGGAGAAAGAACTAGAAAAAATATTAAAACAAATAAAAGAAATTAATTTTAATATTATTTTTTTTATTCCCGCATTAAAAATTAATTTCTACATCAAACATTTTAAAAAATTTTTAAATGATAGAAAAATATTTATTGCTAGAGAAATGACTAAAATCCATGAAACGTTTTATAGAGATAATTTAAAAAGTTTTGCAGGTTCTAAAATTAACCCAAAAGGGGAATTGACAGTAATTTTATCAAAAAAAATAATAAAGATTTTGAAAATATAGCAGAAAATTATGATCACCTTAAAGTTGAAATAAGTAAGTATCTAAAAAGATATAGCTTGAAAGATGTTGTAAAACTAGTATCAGAGAAAAATAATTTATCAAAAAAGAAAGTTTATGATTTATGTTTAGGTATAAAAAAACAGTAAGTAAATATTTATTCATTAGCTCATTATTTTTACTTTTAAATTCATGCATCGGAAGTTCTTCGGTAGGTATTTTTGGCTCTGGAGTTAGTGTGGCTTATGATCCTAGAACAGTAGGTATGCAGATTGATGATTCTATAATGCAAAAAAACTTAACTGCAAGATTGGCTTTAAATGAAAAAAAATATTTAATTTATATAAGTACCAAAGTGCTTGATGGAAACATATTTCTATCGGGAAAAGTAGATGAACCAGAAGAAAAACTTAAAATTATAAAACTTGCGTGGGAGACAAAAGGAGTTAGATCAGTAAAAACTGCAATCTCAATTAAAGGAGAAACTAACTTTAAAAATTCTGCTAAAGACGCTCTTATAACCACTCAACTAAAAACTGCTTTTATTTTTAGTAAGAATATAAAAGCTACAAATTATAATATAGATACAATTAACGGTAAGACTTATATTTTCGGTATAGCAATGACGCAAGAGGAAAAGAAAGAAGTGATTGAAGAAGCAAAAGAAATATATGGAGTAAAAAAAGTTGTTCCAAGCATAATTTTAGTGAATGAGTTAAGTAGAAAAAAGAATTAATTACTTTTCTTATTCTGGTAATCGATAATTTCAGCGGAATAAGCAGCCACAGAAGCAAGATTTAATATATCATTTGGAGACGATCTTAGAGGTGCGATTTCAATTGGTAGTCCTAATCCAATTAATAATGGACCTATTGTTTTAGCACCACCAATAGTTCTCATTAGTTTAGTTGATATGGCTGCACTGTGGAGAGCTGGCATTATTAAAATGTTTGCATTACCTACTATTTTAGAAAATGGGTAAGTCTCCTTATATTTTGGATTTAAAGCTACATCTGGCTGCATCTCTCCATCAAAATCAAAATCTACTTTTTTCTTTTTCAAAAGATCAATTGCTTCTCTTACGTGTTTTGTATTTCTAGATGTAGGTTTTCCGAAAGTTGAATGAGATAAAAAAGCCACTTTTGGTTCAAAACCAAATAATCTAGCAACTCTAACGCTTGATATAGCTATTTTTGTTAATTTTTCAGCTGAAGGGAAGTCGTTTACCTGAGTATCCGCAATAAAGATAGTTTTCTTTTGCGTGATTAACATATTTAGACCAAATAAAATTTCACCAGTTCTAGGCTCAACAACTTTTTTTAGACTCTCAATCGATGCAGCGTAATGTCTGATATTTCCTGTTACCATTGCATCTGCATCACCAAATTCTACCATTGAAGAACCCCAAATAATTCTGTCATTACGTATTAACCTGTCAACATCTCTCTCCAAAAGACCCTGTCTCTGTAACTTGCTATATAATTTTTTTGTATATAAATCTCTTTTATCTTTGTTAGTAGAGTTAACTATTTTAATTTTGTAATTTTCATCTAATCCAATAGATTTTAATTGTTCTTTTACTCTTTTTTCATTTCCAATTACTATCGGTATTCCAAGACGACTATTTTTAAAAGCAATTGCAGCCTTTAACATATTTTCATCTTCACCCTCTGCAAAAACAACTGTTTTAGGTCTCTTTTTGAGTTGAGCGTTAATTCCTTGCATGATCGACATGGAAGGATCAAGTCTATTAGTTAATTGGTCTTTATAAGCCTCTATATCTGAAATTTTTTTTCTCGCCACTCCAGTTTTCATAGCTGCTTCTGCAACTGCAGCAGGTATTCTACTGATCAACCTAGGATCAAAAGTTGATGGTATAATATATTCTTTTCCATAGCGGGGTCTTTCTCCGCCATAAGCATTTACCACCTCATCAGGAACTTCTTCTCTAGCCAATGTAGCTATAGCTTTGGCTGCAGCTATTTTCATCTCTTCGTTAATTTCCTTTGCCCTGACATCAAGAGCTCCTCGAAAAATATATGGAAAGCCAATAAGATTATTTACTTGATTTGGGTAATCCGATCTGCCGGTAGCAACTATTGCATCTGTCCTTACCTCGTCGACTAACTCTGGTTTTATTTCAGGGTCCGGGTTAGCACATGCAAATATAATTGGATTTTTTGCCATAGACTTAACCATTTCTTGAGTTAAAACATTTTTTGCAGATAAACCTAAAAATACGTCTGCATCTTTTATTGCTTCTTTAAGAGTTCTGAGCTTTGTATTACTCGCGTAAACTGACTTAAACTGATCTACATTATCTCTACCTTTGTAAATTACCCCTTTTCTATCAAGCATAATTATATTTTGAGTTTTTACACCTATACTTTTAAAAAGATTTGCACATGCTAAAGCAGAAGCACCTGCGCCATTAACAACAATTTTTACTTCACCAGGTTTTTTGTTTGAAACATCGAGAGCATTTATTAATGCTGCAGATGTGATAATCGCAGTACCGTGTTGATCATCATGAAAAATAGGTATATTTAATGTTTCTCTCAATTTTTTTTCTATGATAAAACAATCTGGAGCAGCAATATCCTCTAAGTTTATTCCACCAAAGCTATTTCCAATATTCTGAATACATTTGATTATCTCATTAGGATTTTTATTATCTATCTCAATATCAATAGCATTTATATCTGCAAATCTTTTAAACAGAACTGCTTTACCTTCCATTACTGGTTTAGATGCTAATGCACCCAGGTCACCTAATCCTAAAATTGCAGAACCATTGCTTATTACTGCTACCAAATTTCCTTTGCTGGTATAATCATAGGCAGCATCTGGATTTTTAGAGATTTCTTTAACTGGAACCGCTACACCAGGTGAATAAGCTAAAGATAGGTCTCTTTTAGTTGTTAAAGATTTTGATGAAATAATCTCAATTTTGCCAGACTTTCCCTTATTATGAAAATCTAATGCTTCTTTATCAGTGTAATGGTCAATTTTTGATTTTTTTGTCATTAAAATTTAAGTATGTAATATAAATAGGATTAAATCACTAATATTTTGTCTTAATTATGAATTTATTGTCCTCAACGTCCATTTTCGGTTTTTATACCTTGCTAAGTAGAATTTTGGGGTACTTTAGAGATATTTTAATAGCAATTTTTCTTGGTACCAGTATTTATGCTGATGCATTTTTTGTTGCTTTTAGGCTTCCTAACACATTTAGAAGACTATTTGCTGAGGGTACATTCAATGCAGCTTTCATACCAAGTTATGCAAAGGAAAAGTTAAAAGGTGATAAATTAGGAAAAAAATTTGCTAACGAAATTTTTAGCTTACTTTTATTTTTTTTAATTTTTTTAATAATTATCGTTGAAATATTTACTCCTTTTTTAGTTTATTTAATAGCACCTGGTTTTTATGATGACTCTGAAAAATTTAATTTAGCAGTTGAATTCACAAGAATAACATTTCCATTTTTACTATTTGTAAGCTTATCCTCATTACTGTCAGGAATTTTAAATACAAATAATAAATTTGCTGCAGCTGCAGCTGCGCCAATAGTTTTAAATGTTGTACTAATTTCATTTCTGTTATTTTCATTTAATTACAACCACAATATTGCAAGAAGTTTATCAATTGGTGTAACATTAGCAGGTATAATACAACTTATAATTCTAATTTTTTTCACAAAAAAATTCTATTTTCCATCAATTCAATTTTTATTTAAATTCAATAATAGAATAAAAAAGTTTTTTAAAAAATTATTGCCCAGTATTTTTTCTAGCGGGATAACTCAAATAAATATTCTTGTTGGAACTATAATAGCCTCATTTCAATCAGGGGCAGTATCTTATTTGTATTATGCGGACAGAGTTTACCAAATTAATCTTGCAATTGCAGGTATTGCTGTGGGCACAGTTGCGTTACCTAGCCTATCCAAAAGTATAAAATTGAATAATCAGAAGTCAGTTGATCTAATTCAAAATAGATCAGTTGAATTATCTTTATTGCTTTCAATTCCAGCAACATTTGCACTTTTAATTGCTTCCAAACAGATAGTAAACTCTTTATTTGGCTACGGATCTTTTGATACTGAAGATATTATTAACACATCACAAGCACTTACATTTTTTGCAATAGGTGTTCCTGCATTTGCGCTCATAAAAGTTTTATCAACTTTTTATTTTGCAAGAGACAATACGAAGTTTCCTTTTTATATTTCTTTAACAAGTATGGTTCTTAATATTTTAATAAGTGTTTCTTTATTTGGAAAATATGGTTTTATAATAATACCGATTGCTACCTCATTATCAACTTGGGTAGCGGTTATAATTTATTTAGTTTTACTAAGCAGAAAAAGATTTTTTAATCTTGAAAATCATTATCTGATAAATATTTCAAAAATTCTACTTTCAACAATATTTATGTGTATTTTCCTTTATTTTGGTTTAGATTATTTTGAGGATAAGTTTGAATACTCTTATAAATTTAAATTAATTTATTTGCTAATTATTGTATTTTTATCAGCTGCAATATATCTATTTCTTGCAAGGTTTTTAGGAATATTAAATCTGAAAAGTTATAAATTAAAATGAGCAAAAACTTCAAGGAATTAGTTTTTTCAGGCGTCCAGCCAACTGGAAATTTACATCTCGGTAATTATCTGGGAGCAATTAAAAATTTTGTAGAACTTCAAAAAAAAATGGAATGTATTTACTGTGTGGTTGATCTTCACGCAATAACTGTTTTTCAAGAACCGAAGGATTTAAAAAATAATATTTTCGAAACGGTAGCAGGCTTTGTAGCTTGTGGTTTGGATTTTAAAAAAAGTATAATTTTTAATCAATCTTCAGTAAGTGGACATGCCGAGCTTGCATGGATTTTTAATTGTGTATCTAGAGTTGGTTGGATGAATCGAATGACTCAGTTTAAAGAAAAAGCAGGATCAAATAAGGAGAACGCAAGTGTTGGCCTATATGTTTATCCAAATTTAATGGCAGCTGATATTTTATTGTACAAAGCCACTCATGTACCTGTTGGTGACGACCAAAAGCAACACCTAGAATTATCAAGAGATATTGCTCAAAAATTTAATAATGATTTCAAGAGTAATAATTTTTTTCCTATACCGGAACCATTAATACAAAAAAACTTTTCAAGAGTAATGAGTTTAAGAGATGGTAAAAAGAAAATGAGCAAATCAGAGGAGTCAGATTATTCAAGAATAAACTTGAGTGATAATGCTGAAACTATAAGTAAAAAAATTAAAAAAGCAAAAACCGACTCTTTACCAATTCCAGAAAAAATTGAGGATTTGAAAAATAGATCTGAGGCTCTTAATTTGTTAAATATTTATTCTTCTTTAACAAATTCATCAGTTGATAAAATATTTAAAGAAATGTCAGGTAAGGATTTTTCAAAACTTAAAGACAAACTTTCAGACGCTTTAATCGCGGTTATTTGTCCTATCGGAAAAGAAATTAAAAAATTAAATGAAGATAAATCATATTTATTGAAAATTTTGAATGACGGATCAAATAAGGCTAGAAAAATTGCGAATGAGAATTTAAATCAGATTAAGGAAATTGTGGGATTTATTTAAATTTTGTAGTATGTTAATTGATTATGATACACACTGAAAATACTCCAAATCCTAATGCAGTAAAATTTCTATCAGATCAGGAATTTTCTGAAATAGGCGCTCGAGAGTTTCAAAAAAAAGATATTCAAGATATAAAAAATAACTTAATAAAAAATTTATTGAAATTTGAAGGAGTGGAATTGGTACTGGTTTCTAAAAAATTTATTAGCGTAAAAAAAAGTGATGATGTTAACTGGAATGTTCTTAAGCCATCAATAATATCAGCCATAAATGATTACACTGAAAAAAATAAAGAACCTATTTTAACTAAAAGCGATAAAAAAGTACCCGAGTCAAATCATAACGATGATATGGTTGTTGAAGAGATTAAAAAAGTATTGGATACTAAAATCAGGCCAGCAGTTGAAAAAGATGGTGGAGATATAACATTTGTCTCATTTAAAGACGGCACAGTAAAAGTAGAACTCAAAGGGAGTTGTTCTGGTTGTCCAAGTTCAATTGTTACACTAAAAAATGGGGTTCAAAATCTTTTAAAACATTATGTTAAAGAAGTTAAAAACGTAGAAGCTTCTTAATTCTTTTATCATGAAGGATAAAAACCTACCTTACATAGACCAATTATTAGAGCTTGGCAGGCTTTATAAAATAAATGATTTGAAGGTTTATGCTAAATCAAAAAAAAAATTAACAATATCTCAAATAGAATTAATACTCTTAAAAAATAAAATAAGACTACCTGAACAAAGTTATAATAAAAAGAAAATAGCACAACTTAAATTTAAGGAGCAAGTAGTAACAAATCTTTTAATCACATTATGTTTATTAACCTTTATAACTAGCATAGTAACAATAAGGCCTTTTATTAAAGTGGTAACTAGTGAAATCAAATTTACTTATATTGCAAAGGGATATAGTTCCTTTGATAAAAATATAATTAAGAAACCAAATACTAGTAAATCAACATTAAAATCAAAAAAAAATAAATTATCAGAGGATTATATTGGTTTTGATACAAGAGTAACTTTAAATTTATTTGAGAACCTAAAATACGATTTGAAAAGTATAAGGCTGGGGCAAGCTGTAAAACCCGTTTACTTATCTAAACTTCCAAAAGATTTAAAGAAAATAAAAAGTACACAGAAGAGAAAAGAGACTTTTATTAAAATAGTAATGCCTTTAATTTTAGACGAAAACAATAAGATTTTGGATGATAGAAAAAGACTTTTTAAAATTTTAGGCAAAGAGTCTAACTCTATGGGTGAAAAGGTTTGGTTGAAAAGGAGATTTAAAGATTATCAAATTTCCAACGAGGATGTTACAGAGCTAAAATCAAGAATGGATATTATACCTGCTTCTTTGGCTATAGCACAGGCTGCAAAAGAGAGTGGTTGGGGAACTTCAAGATTTGCACTTGAAGGAAATGCAATGTTTGGACAATGGACCTGGGGTCAAGATGGAATTGAACCAAGTGAAAAAAAAGGAAATGAACAACACAAGATTTTAAAATTTCCAATGCTACGATCATCTGTAAAAGCATATTTAAAAAATTTAAACACACATAGAGGTTATAATGAATTTAGAAAAAAACGATCCCTTTTAAGACAAAATAATAAAGAGATTTCAGGAGTCGATCTTGCCGATTATCTGTATAATTATGCAAAGACAGGATCAGAATACGTAAAAATTTTAAAACAGATTATTAGACAAAATAATTTAACTGATTTTGATAAGTCTACTTTGATGAATTCCAGAAGCGGAACCTCTTTAACTTTGTAATTTTATTTATCAGCAATTACAAATTGAATACCTAACCATCTCCATCTTCCGCTTCTCTCTCTAAGTGAACAATTTATTCTACCTCTTTCTGTTGTAAATTTACCGTCAAGAATTATTTTAAGTTCATTTTTTTTATGGAAAAATAATTTTGATTTCCTCCAAGTATTTTCTTCGTTAGAATAACAGTTTATATTTTTAATATCGGGTCCATCTTCAAAAAATGAAATATTTACCTCAGGCGGATTATTTTTTTCAGTGAGATACCTTTCTTCTGGATAAATTTTTTTATAAGGAAATGGAATAGTATTTAATAAATTTTTGAATCTTTCTGGTTTTCCATATTTTTCATTTATAGGAAACCTTGGCAGTTCAAATTTATTTTTAGTTTTATCTATAACCCCTGAATGTTGTCCAAATCCATAAGTGAAACCTAAATTTTTAACTATTTCTTTATATGAATTTTTATATTCACCAAAAGGGTAAGCAAAAAATTTAGTTTCATATTTTAATTTTGCTTTAAAAATATTAATCGATTTTTCTATATCTTTTTTAATTTCATCATCAGATTTATCTACAAGATAATCATGAGTATGACTATGGTTACCAATATGTACGAAATCAAAGTTTGAAATTTCTTTTATTTGTTCCCAATTCATATATCCATTAGCCCCTATACTTTCTGTATTTATAAATATAATAAAAGGTATTTTATCTTTTTTTAGAATTGGCCAAGCTTTTTTGTAAAAGGATAAAAAGCCGTCGTCAATAGTAATCAAAATTTTTTTATTTAAATTATTGATGTTTACAGAATCTTCAAATTCTTTATAAGAAATAAATTTAAAATCTGATTCTTTTATTAGACTTAAATGTTTTTTAAAATCTTCTATTTTTATATTAGTTGAGGGATACTTATTTTCTTCAAAACGGTGGTACATTATTGAAATGATACCGTTATCTTCCAAATTTTTTGTCGCAGAAAAAGAATTGTTTATTGTACCTAAAAAAACTATAAATGTTGCTATGATAAAAAATTTTCTCATAATTAACTTTACGGGCAAAAACGACTCTATCGGTTTAAGAGTTAATAATAATTTTTTTGTTAAAAAAATTAATAACAATATAAGAAATAAAACACTGCTTGTGAACAAAATTTTTGAATTTATCAAAGAGAAAAATGTTAATATTGATAAAGACTTTTCAGTTATTGTAAATATTGGACCAGGAAGCTTTTCAGGTGTAAGAATTTCAATTGCCATTGCTAAAGGTATTAAAATAGCAAAGGGAATTAAAATATATGGATATAAAGGTGCCCATTTAGCTGAATTTAACCTGCAAAATATTGAATTATTGTTTAAAAAAAACTTATTAGAAAATAATTTGATTAAACCAGTATATTTAAGATAAATTAATATTTGTATTTAGATTATGAGCAAAATCGAAGATAAATGTAAAGAAAAGGGAGTTAGGCTAACTGAGCAAAGAAGAGTTATTGCAAAAGTTATATCTGATTCTAAACCAACTTATGGATCTAAAGATCACCCAGATGTAGACGAATTACATAAAAGGGCAACTTTGATTGATAAAAAAATTAGTATCGCGACAGTTTACAGAACTATCAAGCTTTTCGAAGAATCAGGAATTCTTATTAGACATGATTTTAAGGAAGGCAAGTCGAGGTACGAACCAACAACTGAGGAACACCACAATCATTTAATAGATATTAAATCAGGTGATATCGTAGAATTTGTAGATAAGGATATTGAAGAACTACAAAATAAAATTGCTCAAAAACTTGGATATAAATTAGTGGACCACAAGTTAGAATTATACGGCACTAAAATTAAAAAGAATTAATAATTTGTCTAAAAAATTTTTCATTAAAACTTTTGGTTGTCAAATGAACGAATATGATAGCAATCGAATTGCTGATTTGTTTAAATCAAAAGGGTACTCACAAAGTTTTGATAGTGAAAATACTGATTTATATCTTTTAAACACTTGCCATATAAGAGAAAAAGCAACAGAAAAAGTTTATCATGATATTGGAAGATTAAAAAAAAGTTATAGAAATAAATTTAAACCCATTGTTTTAGTTACAGGTTGTGTTGCTCAAGCTGAAAACGATGAAATGTTAAAAAGAGAACCATATATAGATGCGGTAGTTGGACCGCAATCGTATCATAAACTTCCAAATATTCTTTCTTATTTAAATAAAAAAACAAAAAAAATAAATTTGACAGATTTTGAGGTAGTAGAAAAATTTGACACACTTAACAAAATTAAAAATTCAGTTTCAGATGTATCAGCATTTATTACGATACAAGAAGGTTGTGATAAATTTTGTAATTTTTGTGTTGTGCCTTATACACGCGGTCCAGAACAATCCAGATCGCCTAAAGAAATATTAAACGAGGCCATACATTTGGTTTCAAATGGAGTTAGAGAAATAACTTTGCTTGGACAAAACGTAAATGCTTATAAATTTAAGGAAGAAAAAAAAATTTCTAAATTATCAGATTTAATTTTAATGCTTGAAAAAGTAGATAAATTAAAAAGAATCAGATTTACCACTTCTCACCCCAAAGATATGACAGATGATTTAATTCAATGTTATAAAAATTCTAAGAAACTAATGCCACTTCTTCATTTGCCCATTCAAAGTGGATCAAATAAAATTCTGAAAAAAATGAATAGAAAACATACTAGGGAAGAATATTTAAAAATAGTTAAAAAATTAATTTCTATAAATCCAGAAATAAAATTATCAAGTGATTTTATAGTCGGTTACCCTGGTGAAACAAAAAAAGATTTCAATGAAACACTATCTTTAATAAATGAAATAAATTTCATTAACTCATTTTCATTTATTTATAGTCCTAGACCCGGGACCCCTGCGGCAAATATTGAAATTAACGATAAACAGACCCAGAAAGAAAGGTTAATTATTTTACAAAATTTGCTAAATAAAATTCAAATTATAAAAAATAAAAATGAAATTGGAAATTTAAAAGAAGTTTTAGTGGAAAATAAGATGAAAGATAAAAAAAAATATTTTGGAAGAACAAGAGATTTAACGCCAGTCATATTAAATCATGCAAAAGATTCTGATATAGGTAATTTAGTGTGGGTTGAAGTTGAAAAGTATAACCAAAATTCTTTATTTGGTTCAAAAAAAATTATTAAAAGTGAAGTAGCAGCTTAATGTTGGAAGCAAAAAATTTAAATAAAGAAATTTCTATTAAGAAAATTGATAATGAAACTTCAAGTATAAAGATTTTTAATAATGATATTTTGGCAGAAATAGTTGGGGAATTTAATAAGAACCTTATTAAAATCGAAAAACTTACAAATACTAAAATTTTTTTTAGAGGAAACTCTATTACTGTTAAAGGTAACAAAGAATCAATACTTACAGTATCAAATTCCCTATTTTTCTTAGTTAATAAATTTCTTGTCACTAGTTCTATAGAAGATAATGATATAAATTATTCAATAAAAAAAGTCAGTGCTTTAAGAAATATGGACAAAAGTAACAGTAATATAAGATCAATAGATCAGGTAATCAAAACCCCAAGAAGATCAGTAATACCCAAATCCAAACAACAATCAGAATATTTAAAAACATTATTAAATGAGGATATTGTTATATCATTAGGTCCTGCTGGAACTGGAAAAAGTTATTTAGCAGTTTCTGTTGCTGTAAATATGTTGATGGAAAAAAAAGTTGAAAAGGTAATTTTGTCAAGACCAGCAGTCGAGGCAGGTGAAAGACTTGGTTTTTTACCTGGTGACATGAAAGAAAAAGTCGATCCTTATCTTCAACCCCTTTACGACGCGTTATACGATTTATTTGGATATGAAAAAGTCCAAAAAAAAATTGAATCAGGAGAAATTGAAATTGCTCCACTTGCTTTTATGAGGGGCAGAACATTAAAAAATTCTTTTGCAATTTTGGATGAAGCACAAAATGCATCATTAACACAGATTAAAATGTTTCTAACAAGAATAGGAGATAATTCTAAAATAGTAGTAAATGGTGATCCTTCTCAAATCGATCTAATTAACAAAAATCATTCAGGATTAATAAAATCTGCAAAAATTTTAAAAAATATAAAAGAAATTAAATGTATCGAATTTGATCACACTGATGTGGTAAGACATCCTTTAGTCTCTAAAATTATCCAGGCTTATCAGCAAAAAACTGATGATAAAAATTGATGTTTTTGTCAAATATAAAAATTGGAAAAAATATATATCCAATCCACATAAACATATAAAAAGTAAAGCAAAATACCTAAACAATTCAATTAAATTTATAAAAAATAAAAAAATAAATTTTTCTATTTTATTGGCGGGGAATAAAGAAATAAAATATTTAAATAGGAAGTTTAGAGGAAAGAATAAAGCGACGGATGTTTTGTCTTTCCCTTTTTATGATGCACAAGATATAAAAAAATTAAAAAATAAAAATATATATTTAGGAGACGTAATTATAAATTTTAACAAAATAGAAAAAAGTTCATTTAAAAACAACTTTGATAAATTATGGGTACATGGTTTTCTTCATTTATTGGGCTATAAGCATTTTAAGGAAAAAGATTACAATAAAATGAATCAAATAGAAAAATTAATTCTTAATAAAATAAAAAGCAATTAATGTTTACTTTTTTTAATAAAAGGTTCTTTATAATTTTTTTATTTCCAGTTATCCTGGGAGGATCTGCTACACTCAGTTTTCAACCGTTTAATTTTTTTTTTCTTAATTTTATATCTTTTCCCTTATTATTTTATTCAATTGTTTATGTAAAAAAAAAATCTAAAAGTATTTATAGAAAGAAACCTTTTTTAAAAAATCTATTTATACTTGGTACATCATACGGTTTTGGTTTTTTCTTCTTTGGAATATATTGGATAGCCAATTCTTTAACTTTTGATGACTCATTTAAATATTTAATTCCCTTCAGTCTGGTATTAGTACCATTGTTTTTATCACTCTTTTTTTCATTACCAATATTATTAATAGGAAATTTTTGTCAAAAAAATCTATCATCAATATTTTTAATTAGTTTAGCATTCTCACTCTCAGATTTTTTTCGAGATAAAATTCTTACAGGTTTTCCATGGAATATATGGAGTTATAGTTTTTCGTGGTCTACTGAGAGTTTGCAAATTTTGAATACGATTGGCATATTTTCTTTGAATATATTAATTATAACAATTTTCTTTCTGCCCTCTGTTTTTTTTATGAAAAATAAATCTAAGCATTTTTTTCTATCTTTTTTTGTTATTTTAATCTTTTCAAATTATTTTTATGGATCATATAAAATTAATTCCTCGGAATTTGATATTAAAAATAAAAAAATTAACTTTAAGATTGTTTCTGCTGGAATGAAGTTGTCAGATTTTAAAAATGAATTAGAAGTAGCAAAAAAACTAATTAAATATAGCGAACCCAAAAAGAATGAAAAAACAATATTTGTTTGGCCTGAAGGAGTTTTTTTAAACGAAAATTTTACTAAAAATAATGATCTAAAAAAATTATTTATTAAAACTTTTTCTGAAAATCACTTAATCATATTTGGCGCAAATACTGTAAAAAAAACCCAGACATATGAAAGATATTTTAATAGTATGCTGATAGTTGATAAAAACCTTAGGCTTATTTCTCAATACGATAAAAAAAAATTAGTTCCCTTTGGTGAGTTTTTACCATTTGAAAATTTTTTAAATTACTTTGGATTAAAAAAAATCACACCTGGATATGCCTCTTTCTCTAAAGGAACTGGAAAAACATTAATTAATCTCAGATTCGACTCTCAAAATATAAATATTTTACCCATGATTTGTTATGAAATTATTTTTCCAGGCTTAATAAACAAATATAATAATTATAATTTTATTGTTAATATTTCCGAAGATGCTTGGTTTGGAAAAAGTATTGGTCCAGAGCAGCATTTTGCTAAGGCTATTTTTAGATCTATAGAATCTGGTGTTTATACTATAAGATCTGCGAATATGGGTGTTAGTGCATTTATAAGTCCCCAGGGAAAAATTCTAAAAAACTTACAACCTACTGAAACTGGAAGTATAGAATTAAGTGTGCCTATTTATGAGAAAAATAAAAACAAGATTAAAAAAGATTTGATATTTTTGTTGCTTTTAATTACATATATCTTCACATTTTTTATTTTACGTAAATTTAAAATCTAATGAAGTCAAAAAATTATTTTTTTACAAGCGAGTCCGTATCTGAAGGTCATCCAGATAAAGTTTGCGATCGTATTTCTGATATGGTTGTGGACACTTATCTTTCAAAAGATCCTCATTCAAGAGTTGCTTGTGAAACTCTCACAACAACAAACAAAGTTGTTCTGGCTGGTGAGACCAGGGGTCCGGAAATCAAAACAGAAGAACTAAAAGAGAAAGTTAGAAACTGCATCAAAGATATAGGTTATGCACAAAAAGGTTTTCATTGGAAAAATTGCAATATTGATGTCCACCTTCACTCACAATCTTCTGACATAGCGATGGGAGTAGATTCTAAGGGAAATAAAGACGAAGGGGCTGGCGACCAAGGAATAATGTTTGGTTATGCTTGTAATGAAACAGAAGTTTTAATGCCGGCACCAATTTATTACTCACACAAGATTTTAGAATTGATGGCTATTGATAGAAAAAAAGGCATAGCAGATAAACTAGAGCCTGATTCTAAAAGTCAAATTACTATGAAATATGAAAATGGCAAACCAATTAAAGTTACATCGGTAGTGATTTCTACTCAACATTCTCCTAAAGTTGATCAATCTCAGGTTAAAGAAATTGTGAGGCCATACTTAGAAAAGTCAATTCCTAAAGATTTACTTTCAGATTTAAAAGAAGAAGAATTTTATGTTAATCCTACTGGTCAATTTATAATCGGCGGCCCTGACGGTGATACTGGTTTAACTGGAAGAAAAATAATTGTAGACACTTATGGAGGTGCAGCGCCTCATGGCGGAGGTGCATTTTCAGGAAAAGATCCTAGTAAGGTTGATAGATCTGCAGCTTATGCAGCCAGATATGTTGCGAAAAATGTTGTTGCATCTAATATTGCTGACAAATGTTTAATACAACTTTCCTACGCAATAGGAGTTTCAAAGCCATTATCAATTTATGTAAATCTTTTTGATGGTGACGAAGATAAATCGAAGCATGTAGAAAAGTTAATTAAAGAAAATTTTGATTTAAGTCCAAGAGGAATAAGAGAGATGCTATCCCTTAATAAACCTATATATGAATGTACGTCGGCATACGGACATTTTGGCAGAAAACCGGACGCCAAAGGCTCTTTTTCTTGGGAAAAAACTGACAAAACAACAATTTTTAAAAAGTAATTCTTGAAATAATTATAAATATAAATTAAATTATTATTAATTTACCTGGAAGTGAAAATGGGCTTTTGCCCATTTTTTTTTAGGTGAAAGGAAAACATAATAATGCTGAACAGAGGTTTAGATAAACAAGAGCTTTTAAGAATAGTTGACTCAGTCGCTAACGAGAAGTCAATTGACAAAGAGCTTATACTTGATTCTATGGAAACTGCCATACAAAGAGCAGCACATAGTAAATTTGGTTTTGAAAATGCTATTGAGGCAAAAATAAACAGGGAAGATGGAAGTATTAAAATTCACAAGGTGCTCGAAATCACTGAAATAGTAGAAGATCCAGCAAAACAAATCACACTAAAGGCTGCCGGAATCCTTGATAAAAAAAATAAAGATTTAAAAATTGGAGATAAAATTTACGAAGAATTACCTCAAATTGATTTTGGCAGAATAGCTGCACAAAGTGCAAAACAAGTGATTTCTCAGAAAGTTAGAGAGGCAGAAAAAAATAGACAGTACGAAGATTTTAAAGACAAACAGGGACAAATTATAAGTGGAATTATTAAAAGAACAGAATACGGAAATGTAATAATTGATTTAGGAAGAGCTGAGGGAATTATAAGAAAAGAAGAGCTAATTCAAAGAGAGATTTTAAAAAATGGAGATAGAGTGAAAGCATACTGTTTTGAAGTTAAACAAGACACTAAAGGACATCAAATTTTTCTATCTCGTGCGCATCCCCAATTTCTTGCTAGGCTTTTTTTTCAAGAGGTACCAGAAATTTATGAGGGAATAATAGAAATAAAATCAGTTGCAAGAGATCCTGGAAGCCGGGCTAAAATTTGTGTTAATTCTAAGGACTCATCACTTGATCCTGTTGGTGCATGTGTAGGTATGAGAGGAAGTAGAGTACAAACTGTAGTAAATGAATTACAAGGAGAAAAAATTGATATTATTAAATGGACTGAGGATCTTCCTACTTTAGTGGCTGAGTCGCTTTCTCCGGCAGAAATTCAAAAAGTTTTAATTGACGAACAGAATAAAAGAATTGAAGTTATATTAACTGAGGAAAATTTAAGTAAGGCCATTGGAAGAAGAGGTCAAAATGTTAGATTGGCTTCGAAGTTAATAAATTATGAAATTGATATACTTACCGACAAAGAAGACTCCGAAAGAAGACAATCTGAATTTAAAGAAAAAACTGAGCTTTTTATAAAAGCATTGGAAGTGGACGAAACTCTTGGACAACTTTTAGTTTCGGAAAATTTTCAAAGCGTAGAAGAAATTGCCCAGTCAAATACTGATGATATTTCTAAAATTGAAGGAATAGAAGAGTCTACAGCCAAAGAATTAATAGCAAGAGGAAAAGAATATTTGGAAAAAGAGAAAGTAGAAATATCACAAAAATTAAAAAAATTAGGTGTAGAAGACTCCTTAATAAAATTAGAAGGAATGACGCAAGGAATGCTAGTTGTTTTAGGAGAAAAAAATATTAAAAAATTAAAAGACTTTGCAGAATTGGCATCAGATGAATTAATCGGAGGAATGGACGAAATTAAAGGTAAACGTATTAAAATAAATGGATATTTAGAAGAATTTAATCTAACAAAGGAAGAGGCAGATAACCTGATAATGAACGCAAGAAATATTGTGTTTAAGGACTAATTTATGAAAGAAGATAAAAGTAAAAAAAAAACACTTACAATATCTAGTTCCTTTAATAAAAGGTTTGACCCGAGTAATTATGGAAAAACTGCAAAGAAATCATATGTTATAGACAAAAAGAAAAGCACAAAAGCCCCTTTTAAGCCCAACAAAAATTGGGCTAACCAAATAAATCAAAAAGATAAACCCAACAATAGAAATATAAATAGAAAATATGTAGAACAACAAGCAACTAAAAGATTTATACGTTCCGATCAACTTGATAAAGATAAAATTAAATCAAAAAGTCCTACTAAGAATAAAGATAAACAACCAAAAAGACAATCCAAACTAACAATTTCAACAGCAATGAATGTTGAGGAATTTGAGATCAAACAAAGAAGTTTGGCATCAGTAAAACGAGCTAGATTAAAAGAAAAGAAAAATAATAGTGAAGATGAAAAAAAAGAATTTAAAAAGGTAATTAGAGAAGTTAAAATCCCAAAACAAATTACTATACAAGAATTATCGAATAGAATGGCAGAACAGTCAGCCAATATTATTAAATTCCTTTTAAATATGGGTGTAAAGGCCACAATAAATCATACTATCGATAAAGATACATCTGAATATATAGTGAAAGAATTCGGTCATACTCCAATTTTAGAAGAAGCTCCTGTTACAATTTTAAGCAAATCATCTAAAATTAATAAAGAGGATTTAGTTTCAAGACCACCCATAGTTACAATAATGGGGCACGTTGATCATGGAAAAACATCTCTCTTAGACTCACTTAGAAGTTCCAATGTTGTTTCGGGCGAACACGGAGGAATTACTCAACACATAGGAGCTTATCAAATAAGTACTAAAGATAATAAAGTTATAACTTTTATTGATACACCTGGTCACGCAGCTTTCACAGAAATGAGAGCTAGAGGGTCAAAGGTAACCGACATAGTTGTTTTAGTTGTTGCTGCCGATGATGGTGTTAAACCGCAAACAGTAGAAGCAATTCAACATTCAAAGGCAGCCAAGGTACCAATAATTGTTGCAATAAATAAATGTGATTTACCAAATTCTAACATAAGTAAAATAAAAAATGATTTGATGCGTTATGAGTTAGTCTCAGAAGATTTGAGCGGTGACACTTTATTCGTAGAGGTTTCAGCCACTAAAAAAACTAATTTGGACAAGCTAAAAGAGACCATACTTTTGCAATCAGAAATTTTAGAACTGAAATCTAGTAAAAAAGGAAATGCTAGAGGCGCAGTATTGGAGTCAAAAATTGATAAAGGCAAAGGTCCAGTTTCAACCGTACTTATTATGGAGGGAGAATTAAAAAAAGGAAATTATTTTGTTTGTGGAAAAACCTGGGGCAAAGTGCGTGCAATGCTTAATTTTGAAGGAAAAAATCTAGATGAAGCTTATGCATCAACACCAGTCGAAATACTTGGAATGAACGCTTCGGCAAAAGCAGGAGATGAATTTCAAGTTGTTAAAAGTGAAGATGAGGCTAAAAAAATAAACGATTTTCAACAAAATGGCGTGAAGTCTAATCAAAACATTTTAAGTCAAGATAAAACAAAAATTTTTGACAAAGATGACGTTAAAGAGGAATTTAATATTATATTAAAATCTGATGTACAAGGATCCAGCGAAGCTTTAAAAAACGCAATTAATAAAATCAAACATTCAGAAGTGAGTCCTAGAATTATTTTATCTGATATTGGAATGATTAATGAAAGTGATATATCTCTTGCAAAAGCTTCAAATGCTACAGTAATTGGATTTAACGTAAAACCAAATAAGGAAGCAAAAAAATTAGCTGAAGAGCAAAAAGTAGGAATTGAATATTTTAATATAATTTACAAGGCTATAGAATTCGTAGAAAAATCTCTATCTGGACTTCTCGAACCAGAAAGAAAAGAAAAAATTGAAGGTACAGCAGAAATATTAAAAATCTTTAAACTTTCAAAATCTGGAAAAGTTGCCGGGTCAAAAGTTACAGATGGTGAAATTAAAAATAATTCTAAAGCAAGAATAATACGCGATGGTAAAGTTATATATGATGGTGAAATATCCACTATATATAGAGAAAAAAATGCTACTAAAGAGGTTAAAAGCGGACTTGAGTGTGGTATTACATTTAAAAATTTTTTAGATTTTAAAGAAAAAGACATGATCGAATCTTACAAAGTTGATATGATTGAAAGACAAATAAATGATTAAGAATTTTGAATCAGGTAACATCAACCATAGACACCTAAGAGTTGGCGAACTCGTAAAACAAAATTTAGGACAAATCTTTTTAAGAAATGAAGCAAAAATACCATCTTTAAACACCCAGCTGGTGACTGTAACAGAGGTTAGAATGAGCTCAGACCTAAAATCTGCTAGAGCTTATGTTATTCCGCTAGGTGGGAAAGAAACTAAAAAGACAGTAAATACCTTGACCGAATTTTCATATCTTGTTAGAAAAGCATTATCAAAAAAGCTTGATATAAAATTTCTTCCAAAATTGCATTTCGTAGAAGATAAATCTTTTGATTATGCAGAAAAAATAGAAAAACTTATCAAGCAAAACAGAACTAAATGAAATCAAAAAAAGAAACAATTAAATCACTAGCTTTACATAAAAACGATGTTGGATCTACAGCAGTACAAATTGGAATTTTAAGTGAAAAAATTCAAAAGCTATCATTACATTTTAAAAAATTTAAAAAAGACAAACATTCCACAAGAGGATTAACTCAATCAGTAAATAAAAGAAAAAGACTTTTGGATTACTTAAACAAAAATGATCCCAAAGCTTACGGAGAATTAATTAAAAAACTTAATTTAAGAAAATAAATGTTTAAAGAATTTAAAGAAGAAATAGATTTTGGCGGTAAGAAACTTACCTTAGAAACTGGTAAAGTAGCTCGTCAAGCAGATGGAGCAATAATTGCTAGCTGGGGAGAAACAGTAGTTATAGCTACGGTTGTTGGTGCCAAAAAAGTAAACCCTGAAATTGATTATTTTCCTCTTTCCGTAAATTACCAGGAAAAATATTATGCAGCAGGTAAAATCCCTGGTGGCTACTTTAAAAGAGAAGCAAGACCTACTGAATCCGAAACCTTAATTTCTAGATTGATTGATAGACCAATTAGACCTTTGTTTCCTGATGATTTTAGAAATGAAGTTCAGGTTTTACCTACAGTTCTTTCATACGATAATGAAAATGAAGCAGATGTTCTCTCAATCATTGCTTCCTCTGCTGCATTAGCAATTTCTGGTTTGCCTTTCCAAGGACCAGTAGGTGCATCAAGAGTTGGTTTTATAGATGGTAAGTGTATTTTAAATCCAACCAAAAAAGAATTAGAGAATTCAAAATTAGATTTAGTTGTAGCTGGAACAAAAGATGCAGTTTTAATGGTAGAGTCAGAGGCATCAGGTTTGACTGAAAAGGAGATGTTAGAAGCAGTTAAATTTGGACATGAAGGTTTCGTTTCAGTCATTAAAGGTATAGAAAAGTTAGCAAAAAAATGTTCAAAAGATGCTTGGAAAATTGAAAAAAAAGATTACAAGAAAGTTAGTAAAAAAATAGAAAAAGAACTCACCAAAGATTTAGAAAAAGCTTTTTCAGAAAAAGATAAAAAGAAAAGATCTGATCTGATTAGTTTAGCAGGAGATAAATGCAAAGCTTTATTCGAAGATGATGAAGACCTTTTAGAACACGAAGTAATGTTACAACTTAAAAATTTAGAAAAAAATATTGTAAGAACAAGAATTTTAAAAAGCAAAAAAAGGATTGATGGAAGGGGCTTGTCAGATGTAAGACCTATTAAGTGTGAAGTTGGAATTTTACCAAGAGTTCATGGTTCGGCTTTGTTTACTAGAGGCGAAACTCAGGCTTTAGTAACAACAACTTTGGGAACATCAGATGATGAGCAGAGAATTGAAAGTTTAGAGGGTTTAAAAAGACAAAGATTTATGCTGCATTATAATTTTCCTCCATTTTCAGTTGGTGAAACTGGAAGAATTGGGACAGGCAGAAGAGAAGTTGGACACGGTAAACTAGCTTGGAGAGCTTTAAATTCATCACTTCCTAAAAAAGAAAATTTTCCTTACACTTTAAGAATAGTTTCTGAAATTACAGAGTCTAATGGGTCTTCCTCAATGGCAACTGTTTGTGGCTCTTCTTTGGCTTTAATGGATGCAGCCGTTCCTATAGCGGAACCAGTTGCAGGAATAGCCATGGGATTAATAAAGGAAAAAGATAAGTTCTCTATACTGTCAGACATTTTAGGAGACGAGGATCATTTAGGAGATATGGATTTTAAGGTAGCCGGAACTAAAAATGGGATTACCTCATTACAAATGGATATAAAAATTACAGGAATTACCTTTGAGATTATGGAAGAGGCTCTTGCCCAGGCAAAAGAAGGCAGAATTCATATTTTAAATGAGATGAATAAAACTTTAAAATCTTCTAGAAAAGAAGTTGGAAAACACACTCCAAAAATGGAAACTATTAAAGTTGATAAAAAAGATATAGCCACTGTCATTGGTAAGGGTGGCGCTACTATAAGAGAAATAGTAGAAAAGTCTGGAGCAAAAGTAGATGTTAAGGATACAGGTGAAGTTACAGTTGCCGCAGCAAATGAGGAAACAAGAAAAATAGCCGTCCAAATGATTAATGATTTAGTTGCAAAACCTGAGATGGGAAAAACATATAAAGGTAAAGTAGTTAAAATTATGGAATTCGGAGCTTTTGTAAATTTTTTAGGAAAACAAGACGGTCTTGTTCATATTTCCCAACTAGCAGCAAAAAGAGTTCAAAAAGTTACAGATGTAGTCAAAGAAGGTGATGAAGTTTCTGTAAAAGTAATTGGATTTGACAGAGGAAAAGTTAAACTTTCAATAAAAGAAGCTATTTAACTAAATTTAAATTTGATATTCAAAATTTTGAGTTTTTTCATTTACGCTAAGTTCTTTTGCCCCATTTCTCAAATGAAAATTTCTTGCCATTTCTGTTAATGGGGACAAGGTTATTAATCTATTAAGATGATTTGATTTTTTTATTTTCTTAAATACTTCTTTTACAATCAATTTACCCCCACCCTTCTTTTTAGACCAAACTGTATAAGCAATAGCTATCTTACCAACATTTTTACTTCTCCACGAAGCACTTTGTAAATGTGCATCTTTAGTCATTAAATCAAATTCTTCAATTGTTTTAGGAATTTCGTTTGTAAAACCGAAACACATTATTGCACATATTTCTTTTTTATATCTAACTCCAAAAATTTTTCGCCCATAACTTGTTCTAAATTTTATATCTAAATCTGGTCTTACGGGGTCCTCGCTTATATCACAAGTTTCAAGCTCAATTAATTCTGCACCTTTTATCCAGTCAAAAAAGTCTACAAATTTTTCTTTTATTTTTTTATTAAATTTTTTCATTTAATTTTTTTATTTATGACCTTTTAGACCTTAAAAGTTTTTTTTATTATGATATAATTGAAATTTAGTCATGCGCAATTTGCAAGTTTAAGATATATTTTTTGGGTCAGGCATGCCTACTTTATTGTAACCTGCGTCGACGTAATGAATTTCTCCTGTAACACCTGCAGCAAGATCACTTAACAAATACAAAGCAGATTTTCCAACATCATTTGTGTCTACATTTCTCTTTAAAAAAGAATGATCCGCACTCCATTTATACAAAAATTTTGCATCACCAATGGCCGAGGCAGCTAATGTTTTAATTGGACCTGCACTAATTGCGTTTACTCTTATTCCTTTTGGCCCCAAATCTCGAGCTATATACTTTACACTAGACTCTAAAGCTGCTTTACACACACCCATCACATTATAATTTGGTATAGCCTTTGTAGACTCGTAGGAAAGCGTCAACATACTTGCACCATCTCTCATAATTTTTGACCCCTCTTTTGCTACTTCAGTGAAAGAAAAACAAGAAACCAACATACTTTTTAAAAAATTTTCGCGAGAGGTATTTATATATTCACCAGATAATTCAGATCTATCTGAAAAAGCGATAGCGTGAACTATAAAATCTAGCTGGCCCCATTTATTTTTAATTTCATTAAACGCTTTTTTAATATCATCTTTATTTTCAACATTACAATCTAATAAAAATTTAGAATTTACTGACTCTGCTAGTGGTGAGACTCTTTTTTTTAAAGCATCACCCAGGTAGGTAAAAGCTAGCTCTGCACCATTTTCTGATAGTTTTTTAGCAATTCCCCATGCAATGGATCTATCATTAGCTACACCCATTATTAAACCTTTTTTACCTTTTACCAAACTCATTATTAGACCTTTTCAAAAACTAAAGTTGCATTTGTTCCACCAAAACCAAAACTATTTGACATTACAGAATTTAATGTCACATTTTTCTCAACCTTAGTTACTATAGGAAATTTTTTGGCTTCATCGTCAATTTCATTTACATTGGCAGATGCAGCAATAAAGTTATTTTTCATCATTATTAATGAATAAATAGCCTCATGTACAGATGCAGCACCTAATGGATGTCCTGATAGAGATTTTGTAGAACTAATTTTTGGTAAATTATCCTTAAAAGCTCCTTGAATAGCTTTTAACTCAGTTATGTCTCCAACTGGTGTCGATGTTCCGTGAGAATTAATATAATCAATTTTATTTCTAGTTGTGCTTAACGCCAAGTTCATACATCTTGTTGCTCCTTCGCCCGAGGGTGCAACCATATCAAAACCGTCTGAAGTTGCTCCGTAACCTGTTAGTTCTGCATAAATTTTTGCTCCTCTGGCTTTTGCAAATTCCATTTCCTCCAGCACTAAAACTCCCGCACCTCCTGCAATTACAAATCCATCTCTTGTTTTATCGTAAGGTCTTGAGGCTTTTTTAGGATCATCATTGTATTTTGAAGAAAGAGCTGTCATAGCGTCAAACATTGCTGTCATTGCAAAATGTATTTCATCACTACCTCCAGCAAATATAATTTTTTGTTTTCCAAATTGGATAAGTTCCATAGCATTTCCTATACAATGTCCACTCGTTGCACAGGCTGAACTTATTGTATAATTAACACCCTTAATTTTAAAAGGGACCGCTAAAGTTGCAGAAGCTGTGCTTGCCATTGTTCTGGGCACTATAAATGGACCCATTTTTTTGGGGTTTTTCTCTCTCGTTTTGTCTGCAGCCAAAATAACATTTTCAATTGACGGACCTCCGGATCCCATTACCATTCCAGTTGAAACATTACTCACATCGCTATCTTTTAAACCTGAGTCTTTTATAGCCTCCTTCATGGCCACATAGTTATAAGCAGATCCATTTCCCATAAATCTTAAAGCTTTCCTGTCAACATGATCATCGAGCTTTATATTTGGTTTTCCATGAACATGACTTTTTAAATTGTGTTCTTTATATTCTTCGGCAAATGATATTCCTGATTTAGTATTCATAAGAGATTCACAAACTTCTTTTTGATTATTTCCCAAGCAAGAAACTATACCAATCCCTGTAACAACAACTCTTTTCATTATTTATATACTCCAACTTTCAGATTTTCAGCAGTATATATTTGTTTTCCATCTGCTTTTAATATTCCATCAGCGAAACCAACTGTTCCACCTTCAGTTTTTAAAACTTTTTTCATATAAACTTCATAAGTTGCCATTTTGACTTTTTTAAGAACTTCTCCTGTAAATCTAACAGAATTTACACCTAAAGCACGTCCTTTTCCTGGCTCTCCAATCCAACCCAAATAAAATCCAACTAATTGCCACATAGCATCTAGTCCAAGGCAACCAGGCATCACAGGGTCCTCTTTGAAATGACAATCAAAAAACCACAACTTATCTTTTACATCGAGTTCAGCTTTTATAAGGCCTTTTTTAAATTTTCCCTCGCCAGATTTAATTTCTGTAATTCTATCAAACATTAGCATAGGTGGTAGCGGCAAACGCGCATTCCCTTCACCAAATAAGTTACCATTTGCGCAGTCAATTAATTCATTGTAGTTGTAATTATTTTTTTGTTTCATTTTGAAAGTTAACAATTGCTTGAGTTTTTAGCAATATCATATATAAAATTGAATTTAATTATACAGT
>MDTB01024068.1_pt1 | contig 73854 bp, 62 predicted proteins | sample 811161 | NCBI WGS metagenome assembly MDTB01 (sample SAMN05326650, study PRJNA326480) | marine metagenome | isolation source: seawater | place: Mediterranean Sea | collected 2009 | reverse complement strand
TGAACTACCCAAGGCAGTAACTTACGGCGTTGAAACAGCAGAGATTGGCTTTATTGGAGTGGGAATGACATACGGTGTAATTCTTGAGACTATGGATATGTTGGCTGAGTCAGACATCCATACCCAATACCATCAATTAAGAACTATTCATCCGATGCTAGAAGAAACAGCTGTTTTTGTAAATCGGTGCAATGTCGTTTTTGTCTTAGAGTATAATGCAGGTGCTCAACTGGCCAACATAATTATTGCAAACGGCGGAAATGCGAAGAAAATCAAAAATATATTGCGATTTGATGGAGTTCCGATGAACTCTAAAGAGATTGTAAAAGAAGTGTTAAATCATTTAGGAATTAAAGAGGTCAATGTAGCATGACAAAAACTTTCACTCCATCGCGCCCTATTTGGTGTGCTGGCTGTGGGGACTTTGGAGTCCTTCACGCCCTAATTGGTGGTTTTGAAGAATTAGGAATCCCGGAGCACGAGCGCTTTGTGGTGGCTGGCATAGGTTGTTCAGGGACGCTCCAAAACAATTTATCTTGCTATGGCTATCATACGCTCCATGGAAGAGTTCTTCCTACATGTACTGGTGCGAAACTAGCGAATCCAGAACTGACAGTTGTTGGGGTTGGTGGAGATGGAGACGGTTATGCAATTGGTGGAGGGCATCTACTGCATGCCTTTAAAAGAAACCCAGGGGTTGCTTATATTGTTATGAATAATGGTACTTATGGATTAACAAAAGGACAAGCTTCGCCCACCGCGCCAGAGGGCTGGCAAAATTCATCTTCTAAAGGCGTCGCTCAAAATCTTGAAGAGGACTTAGACCCAATTATGTTTGGATTAAGTATTCCTGGTAGCACTTACCTAGCACGGGCCTATGCAGGGCAACCGGCCCAATTACAAAGATTGGTAACAGGCGCATTAGAGCATAGTCGACATGGTCACGGAATGGGGTATGTAGAGGTGCTTTCGCCATGTGTAACTTATAATGATAGCTACAGAGATTGGCGTACCCGTGTATATGACATAGATTCAGAAGATGGATATGACAGCACCAATAAGTCAAGTGCTTTTAGTCGAATGTCCGAGTTGCGAGATGAGGGAAGGTTGCCTTTGGGGCTTATTTACAAAGGTACACATCCATCTTTAGAAGCTGTTTCGTTGAGTAAAAAATATAAAGCTCCAGCTTTACATGATTTAGAGAACGAAAGATTTGAGAGTGCGTTTGAAGAGGCATTAGAGTCATATATCGTTTAATTCAGTGGCCGGTCGTAAGTCTCAATCTAGTTCCTTTTAATATTTAACATAATATATATTATGCGCAATTCTAACTCCTTATAATATACTATGGAAAACAAATTAAAACTTGTAGTTGTTGGAGCTGGATTTGGTGGTATGTCAATAATCTCCTCAATAAATCAATGGGCAATTAGGGAAAACCTTGAAATTACGTTGGTAGAACCAGATGAATGGCACCATTATCGCAACTGCTGGATTAAAAACTCTATTTTAGAACCCGGAAAAATCTCGAAATCTATACACATTGCTGACCTTATTCCCTCTGATTCAGTAAATTGGTTAAACGAGCCCGCTGCTCAATTTCACCCTGAGCAAAGCTACCTGTTGACCATTAACGGTACTCGAGTGAATTACGATATCTTGGTAATTGCAACCGGATTAAAGCCAAAATGGAAATTAATAGACGGCATCCATGGTAAACTCGGCCGCAATTTTATTACGACAGCGTTCAATTTTTCTTCTCTCGATTGGAACAGAAAGTTCTTTAATGAAATTGAAAAAGGAAAAGTACTTTTTACTATTTCCGGAGGTGGTTCAAACGGTACTATCCCATCCAAAGAGATTGTATTGCTGGCCAATGATCTTTTTAAACAAAAAAATATCCGCGACAACCTTCGAATCAGCTATTATGATGGCAACCAATCTATGTTTCCTAACACGAAAATATCAGAATCTTTATCTTCAATATTCAACGCTGAACAAATCGAACAAAGAGTATCTACTACGTTGCTAAAAGTCTTCCCTAAATCTAAAGAAGCTGTATTTTATGATGCTTTTCAAGACAAAGAATACTCAGAAAATTACGATTTACTTCATATCGTCCCGAAAATGTCGCCACCGAAAGCAATCATAGAAAGCCAGCTTTCGGATAAAAATGGCTTTTTGGCAGTGGATAAAACTACTTTGAAACATAAAAATTTCGATAATATATTTGGAATTGGAGATATTACTAATATACCATGTGTAAAAAATTTATCAGCTATTAGAGCTCAACTTCCCACCATACTAGGGAATATAGGTGCTTTGATTACTGGCTTAGGTGATTTTAAAGAATTCAATGGAGAGCACTCTTTTTCTCTACACTCTGCTCCCCTAAGGCGATCGAACTATAGACTGAAATTTCTTGAGTTAAGTGAGTCAAAAGTATGGCCCTCTATCACTACTAATACAATCTTAGGCTATATAATAGCGGAAAAAACAAATATTAAAAATTATCGAAGTTCATTCGTGAAATCAAAAGCTAACAAGCTGGAACCTAGCAAAATCAAGTGACAAACAAATTTACGAAGTCACTTACAAGCATTTCTTCCAACTTATTTTGAGATGAACAAATTTCGAAGATATCAGCGCATTTCCCGGCCGGAAATCTAGTAGCAAGGTTACTCTTAAATTTATTTTCCAAAACAGGAATACCCTCATTCCTTCTATTTTTATGTCCAATAGGATATTCCACTTCAACTTGCTCGGTGGAGGTTCCATCTTTAAAACTAATTGTTATTGCGTTAGCAATTGAGCGTTTATTTGGATCAAGATAATCAATCGAATAACGCTTTTCTTCATTAATCACCATTTTAGAACGCAGTTTATCAATCATAGGGTTTCTATGATGAAAAGAATCCTCGTAATGATCGGCTGTCAGGCCTCCTGATATCAGAGGCACTGCTATCATATATTGTAAACAATGGTCCCTGTCTGCGGGGTTTGCTAAAGGTCCCTCTTTTGAAATTATTCTGATTGCAGATTCGTGAGTATTTACGTGGATTTTGTCAATTTCATCTAATCTATTTGCAACCAGCGGATGAAGAATTACAGCAGCTTCTACAGCCGTCTGAGCATGAAATTCAGCCGGATAAGAAATCTTAAATAAAACGTTTTCCATAACATAGCTTCCGTAATCACGGTCAAATTCGAATTGATTGCCTTTAAACAGGACGTCATAATACCCCCATTTAGGAGCGCTCAGAACAGTTGGAATGCCCATTTCTCCTTTCAACGTAATCATTGCCAACCTGACTGCTCTTGAAGTGGCATCACCTGCGGCCCAAGACTTCCTTGATCCGGCATTGGGAGCATGTCTATATGTTCTTAAAGAACAACCATCAACCCACGCTTGAGAAACTGCATCAACAATCTGCTCAGTAGAACCACCCAATAATTTTGTGGCGACTGCAGTTGATGCGACGCGAACTAACAAAACATGATCGAGCCCTACTTTATTGAAACTATTTTTAATAGCAAGCACACCTTGTATTTCATGGGCTTTTATCATAGCTTCCAACATATCTCTGACATAAAGTTTTTTGTGTCCGAATAGATTAGGGTTTCTACAAACATAATCGCTTACGGCTAATATTGCCCCTAGATTATCAGATGGATGTCCCCATTCCGCTGCAAGCCAGGTATCATTGAAATCAAGCCAGCGGACCATACAGCCTATGTCCCAAGCTGCTTTTACTGGATCCATTTCGAAAGAGGTGCCAGGTACCCTGGAGCCATTGATTACATATGAATTTGCCATGATTGGTCCTAAATGCTTGGTGCATTCGGGATACCTCAATGCAAGAAATCCACAACCCAGCGTATCAATCAAACAATTTCTAGCCGTTTCAAAAGCCACTTTACTTCTTTGCAGGTCATTCGAGACATATTCAGCAATCCTTATGAGCTCTTGGTCTGGGTTTGGCCTTTCATTAATATCTACATTTGTACTCATTCTATTGTTTTCCATATATACTTTTTAGTTTCTATCAGCGATATCAGTCCAGTTTTGGGCCTCAGGGCCTGTATAATCAGCGCTAGGACGAATGATTCTATTGTTGGCTCTTTGTTCAATTACGTGAGCAATCCATCCTGTGACTCTCGAGCAGACGAAAATAGGAGTGAAGAGTTTAGTTGGAATATTCATGTAGTGGTAAGCCGATGCGTGATAAAAATCAGCATTAGGAAATAATTTTTTTTCCCGCCACATTATTTGGTCAACTCTTTCTGAGACCGAAAATAAATTTTTGTTATCACTATCTTCACTCAATTTTCTAGACCATTCCTTAATGATGTCGTTCCTTGGATCGGATTCCCTATATATGGCATGCCCGAATCCCATAATTTTCTCTTTATTAGACAGTTTTTTCATTAGCTCATCTTCTGCTTGTTCTGCTGTATTCCAATCTGAAATCATTTCCATTGCTGCTTCGTTAGCACCTCCATGCAAAGGGCCTCTAAGAGAGCCAATAGCGCCAGTAACGCATGAGTGAATATCTGAAAGGGTTGAAGCGCAAACTCTCGCTGTAAATGTAGAAGCATTAAATTCGTGCTCTGCATACAGGATTAACGATGCATTAATAACTTTTTCATGTAAAGCTGATGGCTCTTCATCATGTAAACAACTAAGAAAGTGTCCCGCGATTGAATCACTGACTGAGCTCGTATTAATCCTCACTCCTTGGTGAGAAAACCTGTACCAATAAGTAATTATCGAGGGTAATAGTGCAACGATTCGGTCTGCTTTTTCAAACTGTTCAGAAAAGTCAATTTCCGTTTCTAGGTTGCCCAGAACTGAGCACCCAGTCCGCATTACATCCATAGGATGAGATTCGGCCGGAATCAACTCCAATGCCTGTTTTAAAGCTTCAGGAATTTCTCTCAGACTACAAAGTTTATTTTTATAATTTTCCAATTCTGTACTATTAGGTAGTTTTCCGTATATCAATAAAAAGGCGATCTCTTCGAATTTAGCTTTTTCCGCTAAAACTTTTATGTCGTATCCCCTATAAGTCAACCCTGAACCAGTTTTTCCAACAGTACATAGAGCCGTCTCACCGGCAGATTGACCTCGCAAACCCGCGCCTTGTAGTTTTTTATCCGTCATTACCCTTCGCCTTATTATTAGCATTAGATTTAAACAATTCGTCTAATTTATTTTCAAATTGATGATAGTTTAGATAGTCGTAAAGTTGTTGTCTCGTTTGCATGTGGGACAGCAAGCTTTCCTGACTGTCCGATTCCATTAGGGTGGTATAAGTCAACTCTGCTGCTTTACTCATCGCTCTGAAAGCAGATAGGGGGTATAGCACCAGCCCTACCCCCACTTTAAATAAGTCGTCAGTCTTAAATAAGGGTGTAGTACCGAATTCAGTAATATTTGCCAAAATTGGAACGTCCAGTGATTCAGAAAAAGTTGAATATTGCCCGAGCTTACTAAGAGCCTCAGGGAAAACCATATCAGCCCCAGCTTCGACACATGCTTGAGCTCTGTCTATCGCGGATCCAATCCCTTCCACCGCCAGTGCATCTGTTCGTGCCATGATAACAAAGTTAGAATTCCTTCTTGCGTCAACAGCTGATTTGATTCTGTCGACCATTTCGGATGTGGTCACAATTTCCTTATTGGGCCTGTGTCCGCATCTCTTTTGAGAAACCTGATCTTCTATATGAATTGCGCTTGCGCCTGCCCTTTCCATTTCTACAACTGTTTTAGCTATATTGAACGCACCACCCCAGCCTGTATCTGCGTCTACAAGAAGCGGCAATTGAGTTACCGAAGTAATTCGTCGAACGTCTTCTAGAACATTATCTAGGGATGTTATAGCTAGGTCTGGAATTCCGTAAGACGAAGCTGCCACACCTCCACCCGATAAATAAAGGGCCTTGTGGCCAACTCTTTCAGCCATCAACGCACAGTAAGCAGTGACTGCTCCAACTACTTTGAGCGGTCTTCCTGAATTAATTTCGTCTGATAGAGCTGATTTTAGAGACATTTCGCTTTAACTTTATTTTAGTTAATAATTTTAATTGTTTTATGTTTTATAAGCAATTAACGAATCCACCCATTCGTTTTTTAAAGACCGAACAAATTGTTAAAATTTTCAGTGGTCTGATCGGCCACAAATCTTTCGTCTTCCTCTCTTAAATCAGCTAAAAATTTTAAGGTATGGATTACATTAGCGGGCTGATTAGTTTTTCCTCTAAGTGGCACTGGACTCAGCCAAGGAGAATCGGTTTCAACTAAAATTCTATCTAGAGGAATTTTTTTTGAGACTTCCTGTAAGTCCATCGCATTCTTAAAAGTTAGGATACCTGAAAAAGATATATAAAACCCAAGGTCCATCGCAGCTTTTGCAGTATCCCAGTCTTCAACAAAGCAATGCATTACCCCACCAACCTTGCTAGCCCCCTCCTCCTTCAATACTTTAAGTAAACAACCGGCTGAGTTGCGGCAGTGCACTATTAGAGGTTTGTTTATACTTCTTGCACACCTTACATGATTTCGAAATTGCTGTTCCTGCCTCTCCGCATCGAAATTGGGTTGATAGAAATCTAGACCTGTTTCCCCAACCGCTATGACGTTTGGATCTTCAGCCAGAGTCGCAATGTCATCTACAGACGCCAGGTTCCCAGCCACATACGTTGGGTGTACGCCCACTGAGGCCGAAACCTGTGGATAATTTTTTGCGCAAAACAAAACATCTTCAAACGTTTGAAGATCAACTGAAACACAAAGCATATGTGATACACCAGCGTCAGTTGCATTTTGAACTATTCGTGCCTGATCAGATTTGTCATCTGAAATTAGGGGGATATGGCAGTGAGAGTCGATAATCATTTTTCACATCGTGTGATTTTTTCTATCTGAACTCAGAGCGCCTGCGAGTAATTTTTCTATCTTATCCTTCGTAGAGCCCCTGTCTAGTGAATTAAATTGCACCCCAACTCCTGCCGTTTTGTTATTTTGCGCCCCTTTTGGAGTTATCCATACTACCTTACCCGAGAGAGGGATTTTTTGATTGTCATCGACCAAATTGACTAACATAAAAACTTCTTCTCCGAGCTCAAAAGCTTGCTCTGACGGGATAAAAACTCCGCCGTTTTCTAAGAAGGGCATATAAGAAGCATATAGCGCGCTCTTATCCTTAATACTCAATGATAAAACTTTATTCTTCACAAAACTTCCCTAAGAATGTTAGAAAATATTAGATCTGATATATCCGAAGCCTTAATACCCTGGCTATTAAAACATAATCTTTTCAGATATGCGATATACCCCAACAAGTTTAATAGCTTTTCGGTTTCAATTTTTTCGCCCAACGTTTTTAATTCACTTGCTTTTCGTTTATCAATAAAAATTGTACTTGGTTTCTGTCGGTACTGTGCTAGTAAAATCAAGTATAACGCTAGTTCAACGCCACCTAAAATAGAGTCGCAATCCAAATCATTCAACTTTTCCAGAAAGTTCTCGAAGCCTACTCTTTTATAGCACAGACTCCGGAGAAAAGCCGTCATACAGTCAGCCACTTCATATAGGCGAAGGTCAGTGTCCCCTCCTTCAGGTCCCAAAAAATATGATGCGAAGCGCAAGCCATTAATACTCTGTTCGTCGATTTGTTTCGACAGCCGGCCCTCGCACCAATTTGCAACCATTTCGCACGTGGGCTGGTTTGCTTGTAAGACCTGACAGCGACTTACTATAGTTTTGGGTAATCTACCTAAGTTATCAATTCTTAAAACCAGATAGCCATTATCAGGCGGTTCCTCTAAAATTTTCAAAATTGCACTGATAGCACTATAACTAAATCCTCGATGAAGATTTACCCTCAATAATTTGCGTTTCGAAATTAAAGGTTTAGAGCTCAGAAATTCTATGGAATTTCGTATATTTTCTATATTTACCTCATTACCTTTATCCTCCTCCCCTAAAAAAAGCAAGTCAGGATGAGAGGAGCTATCAGCTAACAAGCAGTTATTACAATTATTACATGGCTCTAAGTCGTCTGTTTCGCAAATTATGCCTTGCGAAAATGAATCTAGTAGGGTTTCTAATCCTATATTTTTTGGACCAGAAATTATTACTGATTGAGGAAGACGATTATTCTTAGTCGCTCTCTCCAACTGGCCCCAGATTTTTTTTATCCACGGATATTCGGCTATTGAGCGATCTTTTGGATCAATTTGTTCAAAACTGTCTTGCATACTACTTCAAAATCCTCATCACAATTTATTTTTACGATACGTTTGGGGTCATCATTTGCTCTATTCAGATACGAACTTTTTACATTTCTAAAGAATTCGAGGTCTTCTGTATCAAACCTATCGCTTTTTTCACGATTTTTGAGGCGACTCAGACATGTATTGATAGGTGCATCCAATAAAAAGGTAAAATCTGGATAGAAATTTAGACCGAGCAATGCGTTCAGCTTTTCAAGAACCGAGGTTGGCAATCCTCTCCCACCGCACTGATAAGCGTAAGTCGCATCAAAAAATCTGTCTGATATTACCAGATAGCCTTTTTGTAAGTGTGGACGTATGAAATGCTCAATGTGTTGCTTTCGGGCAGCAAGAAGCAGCAAAAGCTCTGTTTCAGGAAGAATTAACTCTTCATCACTACGCAAAACCAAATCTCTTAATTTATCCGCTAATTTTGTACCGCCAGGTTCCCTCGTGACTACTGCCTTTATATTTTTTTCTTTCAACTTTTCATCAATGTATTGGATGACACTAGATTTGCCAACTCCTTCCATTCCTTCGAAAGTTACAAATTTATTCATTTTCGTACTTTTCTTTGATAATAATTGACGGCGTCATTATGTTCTTTGAGTGTTTTAGAAAACTTATGGCTACCATCATTTTTTGAAACGAAATATAAATAATCTGATAGACGTGGGTTAAGTACAGCCCTCAAAGATTTCAGTCCTGGAGCACCTATCGGAGTTGGTGGTAAACCTTTTTGTCGATATGTGTTGAAGGGAGAATTAATTTTTAAATCAGAGCGTTTTATGTTGCCTTTATAAGCATCGCCCATCGCATAAATTACTGTAGGATCAGACTGTAACCTCATATTTTTTATTAATCTTTTTATAAAAACTCCTGCAATAATTGGCTTCTCTACATCTAAAACAGCTTCTTTTTCGACTATTGAAGCTAGTATTAAAGCATCATAAGGAGTTTTTATAACATCATCTATTTCATCAGATTTTTTTTCCCATTCTGCTTTTAGTATAGACCCCATTTTTTTTGAAGCTAACAACAAAATTTCGGAAGACTTTGTATCTGATTTATAAAGGTAGGTATCAGGAAAAAATAACCCTTCTATTGCGTTTATATCATAGCCAAAAGTATTTGATATCAGATTATGGTCCAAAACATCTTCATTTAAAAAATTACTATTCTGAATTGTTTCTTTTATTTGTGCAAAAGTTGAACCCTCAATGAACGTAATTGCCAAAAGCTTTTGCTCTCCTTCGGTAATTTTTTTCATTACTTCCCATCTCGAATCTCCCGCGTCAAATTCATATATTCCGGCTTTTACTTTACCTTCGAAATTAAACATTTTGAAAAAAAAACGCGTAAGAAATATATTATCTAAAACCTTTAAATCATTAAGGTCGCTTGCTACTTTTACAATACTTTGTCCCCGATGAATCTCATAAGAATCTACGCTATTTTGAACACTAGGACTGGTTAAACAAAGGAATATAGCCCATAAAGGTAAAACTGCTAATAACAATAAGACGGAGGAGATGTATAAAGATTTTGATTTTGCTAATCTCATTTCATAAATAAATCTATTTAGGAAACTCGTAGAAAGACACGAGCTGATTCTTATCCAGAAAATCGTTTAAATAGCAAGGTTCCGTTAGTGCCACCAAAACCAAAAGAGTTAGTTAAGGCGTAATTAATCTCCATTTGACGGGCTTCATTAGGAACACAATTAAGATCGCATTCAGGGTCAGGCGTCTCATAATTAATAGTAGGTGGTGCAACTTGGTCTTTTATAGACATGACTGTATATACAGCCTCTGCCCCGCCAGCAGCACCTAACATGTGGCCAACCATAGATTTAGTGGAGCTTATTGCCAACTTGCTAGAGTGATCTTTAAAGAGGTTTTTTATTGCATCAGACTCTGCTTTGTCTCCGGCTGGAGTTGAAGTCCCATGAGCGTTTATATATTCAATTTGGCCAAGGTTTAATTCGCCATCTTCAATAGCCAATCTCATACATGCAGCGGCTCCCGCTCCCGAAGGAGACGGGGCAGTCATATGATATGCATCGCTATTAATACCGAATCCACTTAATTCGGCATAAATATTAGCTCCTCTGGATTTTGCATGGTCTAATTGTTCAAGGATCAAGATTCCTGCTCCCTCACTTAACACAAATCCATCCCTGTCAGCATCCCAAGGTCTGCTGGCCTCGGTTGGGCTTTCATTTCTTGTGGAAAGCGCTTTTGCTGCTGCAAAGCCACCGATTCCCATTGGGCTTGTCGAAAACTCAGAACCTCCTGCAATTATTATATCCTGTTCTCCTCTTTCGATTGTTCTTGCTGCCTGTCCTATACAATGTGCTCCGGTCGAACATGCCGAAACAATCGCATAGTTGACGCCAGTAAGACCGTATCTTATCGATATATGGCCAGCTACCATGTTGATAATGTTCCTAGGCACGAAAAACGGAGAGATCTTTTTGGAACCTCCGGAGTAAAACGATTCATAACCTTTTTCAATTCCAGGCAACCCGCCTATCCCCGACCCAATTATGGCTCCGATCCTGTGAGCATTGTTTTCTTTAATAACAAATCCAGAATCCTCGATGGCCTGCATTGAGGCGGCCAATCCGTAATGGATAAAAGGGTCCATTCGCTTAGCTTCTTTGGCAGGCACATACTCTTCTAGAGAGAAATTTTTTACTTCTCCCGCAATTCTGACAGGGAAGTCGGATGCATCAAATGCGGTGATCGGACCGATCCCGCTTTTGCCATTGACCGTGTTTTCCCAAGATTCGGACACAGTATTCCCATTTGGAGCAATGATTCCTAATCCTGTAACGACAACTCTATGCATATTTTGCCTTCATCCATGCAGGTGGGGTATACAAAAAGTAGATTCGGCACTCCCTGCGACGTGCGGAACCCACAATACGCTAACAAAAAGTCGTTTAGCAAACTTAACTAAGGTTCGAGATGTTCGTTAATGTAAGAAATCGCTTGCTGGACCGTCGTAATTTTTTCAGCTTCTTCATCGGGAATTTCAGTCTTGAATTCCTCTTCCAAAGCCATTACTAATTCAACGGTATCAAGAGAATCTGCACCTAAGTCATCAACAAATGATGCCTCATTTGATACTTCGTCTTCTTTTACCCCAAGTTGTTCAACAACAATTTTTTTAACACGTTCTTCAACGCTACTCATTGTCTAATTTTCCTCCAAAGATGCTGAATTATCAGCAGAGATAGTTTAATAAAATTTTTTTCAACACAACAGTGCCAACGCTAAGCGGGCCGACAAGATGCCTTCGCAGGGCATTTTACCACCTTAGGGTTCATCACTCCAAGAATTTTTTATGCCATTAACATACCACCATTAACGTTGATGGTTTCACCAGTTATATAGCGGCCTTTCTCAGATACTAAAAAAGCGACTAAACCAGCAATATCAGAGGTTTTCCCCATGCTTTTCATAGGAATCTTACTTAAAATAGCTTTTTTTTGTTCTTCTGATAAATTATCCGTCATCGACGTTGCAATGAAGCCAGGTGCAATACAATTAACTGTTATTCCTCTTGATGCTACTTCGAGTGCTAGACTTTTTGTAAACCCGAATAAACCCGATTTAGCTGCTGCATAATTGGATTGCCCTGGATTTCCAGAGAGCCCGACAACTGATGAAATGTTAACTATCCTTCCAAATTTACTTTTCATCATTCCACGAATTAAATATTTTGATAAGACATATACGGATGAAAGGTTGGAAGCAACGACAATATTCCAGTCATCTATAGACATTCTCATGAGTAAATTATCACGAACTAGCGCGGCATTATTTACTAGAATATTCGGAAAAGGTAGGGAATCCCCGAGAACACCAAGGTTTTCTTCCAAAGTTATTGGATCCGAAATATCTAGTGTCATAGGATACATTGTCGCGCTTTTTGTTGTTTCGTTTGCTGCTATTTCTCCGATTATCTGTTTATCACGTGAGGTTCCGATAACTGAAATTCCTTCTTTTATCAACTCTTTTGCGATCTCGAGTCCTATACCTTTAGAAGCTCCAGTTACCAATGCAATTTTCTTTTCAATCATGATAATCCTTAGTGTTACTTGGTTAATAGCAAGTAGGAATCAATTTTAATTTCTTTGTTTATCCTTTTTGCTATGTTTGTTAATACTTTGCCGGCTCCGCATTCCATGAATTCGCAGCAGCCCATATCAATTAAATTTACCATTGTTTGGTGCCATCTTACCGGCATGTGGAGTTGAGATATTAGTTTATCTTGAATTTCGTCTATGCTTTTGGAATTCATTGCATCAACATTTTGTATAAGAATCATGGTTTCGTCTGGTTTAGAAAATTGCACTAAATTCATAGCTTTCTTGAAATTATCGGCTATAGGTTGCATAAGAGAGCAATGAGATGGGACACTAACATCCAGCTTAATCGCCCTCTTCGCGCCGATTGATTTTGCTTTAATGCAGGCCATCTCAACTGCTTCAATATTTCCGGCAATCACGATTTGATCGGCTGTATTGATATTTGCACAATCAACAGTAAGATTTAACTCTCTTGCAACAAGGCCACATAAATTGGTTAATTTATCCAAGTCTACGCCGATAACTGCCGCCATAGCTCCTTTAGTCTTGATTTCTGACATCAATTTTCCTCGTGTAACAACCAATCTAAGCGCCGCGTCAAAATCAATCGCGCCGCATGCCACCAGAGCGTTATATTCTCCTAGGCTATGTCCCGCAACATATCTAGGCTGAGCCCCACCTCTTTCTATCCAAAGTTGATAAAGTGATGTGTTCAGCGTGAAAATTGCCGGCTGGGTATACTCTGTCTTATTCAAATTAACAGGCGCTTCATCGGTAACTAGCTTCCAAAGGTCTAAACCAAGGAGTTCAGAGCCCAACTCAAAATTCGCCTTGAAAAAGGCTTTATCTTTTTCATATGGTTTGCCCATTCCAGGGAACTGGGAGCCTTGACCAGGAAATATCATGCCAAAGTTATTGTTTTTTTTCAATTATTAGATTCCTTTTAGCTATTGACATTCATTCCTCTAATTGAGCTCCAATCACTTCCGGGACCTTTTGTGAAACCTCATTGACAGCAACCATTATTGCTTTTTGAAAGGATATCGAGTCTGCGCTCCCATGACTTTTAACAACTGTTCCTCTAAGACCAAGGAGGCTAGCTCCGTTGTAGTTCCTGTGATCGACCCTATTTTTAAGATTAGAAGTCACGTTTTTAGCGAACAAATAACTCAGCTTGGTGAAAATATTCTTACTAAACTCCTCTCTTGCAATCCCAGACAGCAATTTTGCCGCGCCCTCTCCCGCTTTTAACGCCACATTGCCTACAAATCCGTCACAAACAATTACATCTACTGTTCCTTTAAAAATATCATCGCCCTCTACGAATCCGCAATAATTTAAATCCCCAGCTGCTAAAAGATCAGCGGTAGCTTTTATGATATCGTTACCTTTTACTTCTTCTTCACCAATATTGAGAAGTCCAACCGTGGGACGAAGGATTCCTCCAGTACTTTTTGATAACACTGAGCCCATTATGGCAAAACTTCGCAAATCTTGCGCTGAACAATCTATATTAGCTCCAAGATCAAGAACTCTGGTAACTTTATTTATGCCAGGCAGTACTCCGCAAATAGCTGGTTTAGATACCCCTGGTAATGTTTTGAGAACGAATCTAGCAATGCCCAGAAGTGCGCCCGTATTACCTGCGCTCACACATGCATTGTTCTTTTTTTCTTTTATGGAATCAATAGCCAATCTCATAGACGATTGCTTCTTGACTCTCAGAGCTAAGCTGGGCCTATCATTACTTTCAACAACTTCTTCTGTGTGAATAAAATTTATTCTGCTACTGCTTATGAGTTGAAATTTTTTCATGAAAGGTTTTGCTTTTTCAAAGTTTCCAAACAACTCAAAGTCTATGAACTTATTGGAATCAAGCACCCTAGAAACGGCTTGAATGGTAATTAACGGGCCGTAATCACCGCCCATCGCGTCGATTGCAATCTTCATATTTAGAATAGCTAAAACAGCAGTTTTGTGAATTTAATGGATATTAGACTAGTTTGATAGTTCCGGTATAGCCAATTTACCTTTGTAGTAGCCATCCTTAGACACTTGGTGCCTTCGATGCTTTTCTCCGCTGCTGGGCTCGTCTGATAAAGCTGGCTTCTTTAGAGCATCATGTGAACGTCTATTGCCTCGTCTTGAAGGGCTAGGTTTATTTTGTTGGACTGCCATGGAATTAGGTTCCCTTTAGTTTTAAAATTCTTATTATACAGATTAATTCAATTCTTATCTTTATTCTTCAATAGCGATGCAAAAGGATTAGGCTTATTAATTTTTTTTACATTCTTAAGGTAAAGGGGTGGGCCACAGTCGAACTCATGTTTCGGCACCATTGGCAAGACCAATAATAGCTCATCTTCGCAAAGCCGTATTACATCTAACTCGTTATTTTTGCAATATGTGTTTTGAGTGTCAAAGTTATCTTCATGGGAAAAATAAAAATTCTTATCTTGTTCGGTCCTTTTTTTGCCTGTAATAGAGAGGCTGATCTTTTCTATCATTTCTTCTAAACATCTTTGGCAAACCGCACTAAATTCCACTTCGGAGGACGCTAAAAGACAAATTTCATTTTCCGTTTGTAATTTATTGAGAATTATCTCTAGAGTTACGACGACATCCTGGGTTAAAAAACACCAATCTGGCAGTCTAGTAAAATTTCCTTTTGGCAACACTATCTTCAGTTTACCCGATTTGGGCACCTGACTTAACGGTAACTTATCTATAATATACATTATATTTAAGATATAAATTATTGTTTAATATAAATTTTAAAATATACGATAGTTCTGATCGAACATATAAAAGATATTTTCTTTAAACCCCTTGAAAGCTCGCTGAAAACCAAAAGTCTTCTCCGAATAATCGATAATATTATCTGACGAAAAAATTTTCTTACTGACCGTCCTATAAGAGCCCAAGCCATCAATCAACCCAAGTTCTAAGCTCTGCTTTCCGCTCCAAACTAGCCCTGAAAATATTTGGGACGATTGTAACTTATCCTTTCTTCCTTTCATTACGGCCTCTATAAAAGTTTTATGCAGGTCAGCTAGTAGCTCCTGGGTTAACTGTTTATCATCATCCGAAAGTGGCGAAAACGGATCAAGAAGCCCTTTTTTTCCCCCAGCTATAAAAAGCCTCCGCTCTATGCCTAGTTTTTTCATCGCCTCATCAAACCCAAACGAATCTAGCCTTACTCCTATTGAGCCGACTAAGCTAGAGCTGTCAGCGTAGATCTCTTGCGCGGCACTGGCAATATAGTATCCTCCCGAGGCACAAATATCTTCAATAACTGCGATTATTTTTTTTTCTGGATTTTCCTCCCTATACCGCCAAATAGTCTGATTTATTAGACTAGATTGAACCGGGGTCCCTCCAGGGCTGTTAATAAGAATTATCAACCCCACAAGTCGTGGGTTTCTAAATGCCCTTTCTAAGCTATTGGAGATACTATCCGAGCTGACGCCAACATTGCCACCAATAACTCCATTAATTCTGATAAGCCCAACAACTGGGCCAGAAAAGTCGTCAGTCGAATATTTGAGGTCAACGAACTGGCTCGCAACAATGGTTACTAGAAGCGCCAAGAAAGCAGTTTTAAAAAAGATTCCCCAGCGTCGCTTTGATTTCATTTCGCGAAGAAATTCCTTGGAAAGCGCCTCCGAAAAATTTAGTTTATCGTCTGAATTATTATCTTTTGAAGGTTTCATGTTAAGAGAGCTCCCTGATAAGTATGCGTTTTATTCTTATTCAAAAATTTATAAAGTTCATTAGGTAATTTGGATTCAACAAATAACCGATATTTGCCAATTTCTAGTCTTAATGATGAACAGTGCAGAAACATTCTGCTTAAGCCAAACTCTTTGCATCGTTTATTAAGATATGGGTCACCGTAAATTTCATCGCAAAGCAGTGGATGACCAATGTGGGAGAATTGAGCCCTTATTTGATGCATCCTCCCAGTCTTCAATGAAAGTTTTAGTAAAGTATAGTGGCTCGAAATCGGTCTATTTGAAAGAATTACAGTCTCACTAAGCTTTCCCGCGGCCCCATCAGACCAATCACTTTTACGAATTTTATTATACCTCTCTGTCTTTAGATTTGACCTAATTGTAGTTAAATTGGTCGGTACTGCGCCATTTACTAAAGCGGTATAGATCTTTGAAACCTTATCAGAGTTCCAGATTTTATGCATTTCTTTCAAAATCAGATGGTTTTTAGCTAAAACTAGACAACCGGAAGTCGCTCTATCAAGTCTATGCACCAAATCGATACGCTTTTCGTCGCTTTTAATTTGCCTGATCGTTTCAATAACTCCAAATTTGAGTTTTGAGCCCCCATGACTAGGAACCCCAAAAGGCTTGTCTATCACAATTAAATTGTTATCTTCATGTATTATTGCCTCTTTAAGCAAATTTTTTAGCCAGAACGGCGCCTTACCATCGGACTTACTTTTCAATAACTCTACAGGAATTTTTACCGTGTCAGTTTCCCAAATTCGGTCTGATACTTTAGCTTTTTTCCCGTTAATCCGAATTACACCTTTTCTAATTAACCTATAAATCATAGACTTAGGAACATTTTTTAAAATTTTAATCAAATAATTATCGAATCTTTTCCCATTATCTTCGATGTTTGTTTTAAGGGTTTTGAGCATACGTGTTTTCATTTATCTCCTGGACTCGAGCCATCAAGAAATATTAGATTTGCCCGATGGATTGAAGATTGCTATATTCTTTACATTAACCGATTGTTGCATAACGGTGTAATCTTCCTATTTTAGATACGTTAGCATTTATTTTAACTGGGGGTTTATTATTCATAACGCCCTAGGTAACGACCAAGTTGTAAAGTAACATGAAAATATTGATAAGGTCGATTTACAATTAGTTAGAAAGAACAATAAATATCGATATTGCCGAAGCGCTAGAAGAAACTAAAAAATAAATTTCGGCATTTTTGTAACAGTTTAATAATAATTTTATTCAAAAGTTTTTACTTTTGAACACGACCTAGAGCTAAAAACTCGCGTCAAAATATATGTCGAAGAGCATGACGGTTGATGGACTCTAGGTTGAAGGGATTTAAAAATGAAAAGAATGTTGGTCAATGCTACGCAGGCAGAAGAATTGCGCGTTGCCCTAGTGGATGGGCAAAAATTATACGATTTGGACATAGAAGCAACAAATCGCTCACAGAAAAAGTCAAATATTTATAAAGCAAAAATTATAAGAACTGAACCAAGTTTAGAAGCAGCTTTTGTAGATTATGGAGCCTCAAGGCACGGATTCCTTCCACTAAAAGAGATTTCAAAAATCTATTTTAATGGAAATTTTAAACCCGGTGTCAGGCAAAACATAAAAGAAATCATTAGTGATGGCACAGATATTATCATTCAAGTCGAAAAGGAAGAGCGGGGAAGTAAAGGGGCCGCGTTAACCTCTTTCGTAAGTCTAGCCGGCAGGTATTTGGTAGCCATGCCACACAACCCAAGAACTAGCGGGGTTTCTAGACAAATCGAGGGCAATGATAGAGAGGAAGCTCGCTTAGCTATGAGTGGTCTTCAAATTCCGGATGATTTTGGACTCATTCTAAGAACAGCGGGAGTCGGGAAAACTACTGAAGATTTACAGTGGGACCTAGATTATCTGGTAACTCTATGGGAAGCAATAAAGAATGCTTCTAATGAGCAGAGCGCTCCAATTCTCCTATATCAAGAACGAAACGTAATAATTCGAGCTATTAGGGATTACCTAAGAAAAGATATCTCTGAAATAGTTATAGACGATGGGGAATCTTTTGAGATCGCTAAAAATTTTATGGAACAGGTCATGCCTCATAATCTATCATTACTTCGGTTACATCAGGATAGTGTTCCTCTATTCACTAGGTATCAAATCGAGAGTCAGATAGAATCCGCATTTAGCAGAACGGTGAATTTGCATAGCGGTGGTTCAATCGTCATAGAAACGACTGAAGCGCTAACTACTATTGATATTAACTCAGGTAAAGCGACCCAAGGAGGCGATATTGAAGAAACCGCTCACAAAACAAATTTAGAGGCAGCCGAAGAAATAGGAAGGCAATTGCGCCTTCGAGATCTGGGTGGGTTAGTAGTAGTTGATTTTATAGATATGCTAAATTCAAAAAATCAGCGTTCAGTCGAAAATAGACTGAGAGATGCAGTAAAAATAGATAGAGCGCGAGTCCAAACTGGAAGAATTTCTAGTTTTGGCCTGCTCGAGCTAAGTCGTCAAAGATTAAGACCATCCTTAGCTGAAAGTAGCCAAGAGGTATGTCCAAGATGCGGCGGGATTGGTTCGATTAGAACTATTAAATCGACCGCCCTTAGTATTTTAAGGCTAATGGAAGAAGAAGCAATGAAAAATGGAACAACAAAAGTTATGGCCTTAACGCCACTGGATGTTGCAACCTTTCTTAGTAATGAAAAAAAATCGGATATAATCGGAATCGAAACTCGGCAAAACGTTAAAATTATTTTAATACCTAATCCAAATATACAGACGCCACATTACGAAATCCAGAGAGTGAAAGATCAAGACTCCCAAATAAGAAAAACCGATAGCTTTCAATATTTACCTAAAGCAGATTTAGCCAATACATTTGAATCCGTCAATAACGAGAAAAACCAACCAGAACCTGCAGTTAAAGATGTTTCCAATATAAGGCCACACCACAATAAGAGGAAGAAAAAAAACTCGATTTTAAAACGATTATTCAATTGGATTTTTGGCAACAAAACTAATAAAAGACCGAAAAGAAGATACAATAATCGCAACAAAAAGAATTTTCGTGGTCGAAATAATAACTACAGACAAAATCGGGACTCCAGAAGGGATAATAGGTATAGAACAGACAGAAATAACCGTACGTCTGAACTAAACAATCGAGATTCAAATAGGAGAAGAAGAAATAATGGTGGTAATAAGAATGAAAGTTCGAGCGAATACGATCAAAATAAAAAAAGTAATATAAACCAAAACAAGTCTATATCTGAAGATAGAACACAAAACAAAGAACAGGGCAGTCATAATCGGGATAGAATTAGTGAAGAGAATCTAAAGCACAATCAAACATCGGTAGATAATAGCTTCCCTCAAAGCCGGATTGAAGAAACAAAAAAAACTGAATCAAGGGAAAATTCGACCGGTTCAAATCCAAACCTGACCGAAAATGATTCACATAGAGAAGGTAATGAAAAAGCTGGCAATAATCAAAGTTATTAGTGTTTAGTTTGAACTTGTTAACTAGAAATAACTACAAACGCTACTGTCAGCCCTTTGTCATGACTTAAAGAAATATCAACCTGAAAGGCCCCAAGTTCCCTAAAAACCGAACTAGCCTTATTTAAAAACTTTACTTTGGGACAACCGAGTAAGTTATGATATAAGATGATATCTTTAAATGTTATACCATTGCGGAATCCAGTTCCCAATGACTTTGCCGCAGCTTCTTTGACGGCAAAACAACTTGTTAAGTATTGCTGTTTTCTCGATTCTGTTAAGTCATGGTATCGCGTGTGCTCAATTTCATTTAAAATTTTTCGCCTAAATTTGTCTCCGAATTTTTGCTCTATTCTTAAAATTCGAGACCCACATACTATGTCTGTTCCAATTCCGATGATCATATCTAGCGCTCTACAAGGGTTTTCATTTCAGCAACTGCGGTTTGCAGTCCAACGGTGACTGCTCTGCTAACAATTGCGTGTCCAATATTTAATTCACTTAAACTAATGAGACGAGCGATCGATAAAACATTCGCATAGTCAAGACCGTGCCCCGCATTTACAATCAGTTGATTTCTTCTACCATAGTCAGCTGCTTCCTTTATTTTTAATAACTCAATGCTTTGTGAGTCGTTAGTTGCATTAGCATAGTTACCTGTATGTAACTCAACATATGTTGCTTTTAAGCTTTTTGCAGCGTTTATAAACTCTTTACGCGGTTCAATAAATAGTGAAACGCTAATTCCTGCATTACTGAGCGACGCTACCGCAGATTCAACTTGGTTATAGTTATTAATTAAATCTAAACCGCCCTCGGTCGTAAGTTCTTCACGTTTTTCTGGCACCAGACAACAAAACTTTGGCTTATTATTCACAGCAATATCGACCATCTCTTCTGACGGGCAAATTTCCAAATTTACATCAAAACCTTTTTTTAATAAGTCAACTAAATCAAAGTCTTGAATATGCCTACGATCTTCTCTTAAATGAATAGTAATGTAGTCTGCTCCACCTTTCAGGACTTCCATAGCTGCTTGTGATACTGAGGGGTAAACAGAGCGCCTCACTTGACGCAAAGTCGCAACGTGATCGATGTTCACACCTAGTAATAGAGGTTTAATTTTTATACTCATTAATTTTTACCTTTTGATTTAAATAAATTACGAGTTGCGAGTTCTTTTCCTCCCAAAAAATGCTCAATTAACCGTCTCATCAAATATTTTGACTCTCTTAACGCCGATTTATCTAAACCGTTCCCTTCGCTTAGTTGAAGGAGGGTGCTCCCACTTAAAGAGTTTGGCGAGCAATTTTCATCCATAAACACACCGCCACCTGGTACTACTCTATATTTTGATATCGGCACAACCTTTTCGCCTGAATTAGTAGAGGTTAAATCTGAAATCACGCCCGAAGAAAATAAAAAAGAATATTCAAAGTTTCTCAACGTAGTCTCAAGACAAGAATCCGCATTTGTTATTTTTTTTAAAGCCTCAATATAGCTGTCGAATATCAAAGGGGAGCTATCCTCTTTAAGGAGACCTTTGTAGATGAGTTCATTAATATAAAAAATTGACAACGTCTTTGAACCCATATGAACATCATAATTTTCAATTAAGTCAACTGATTTTAAAATAGGAATAGCTGACCTTTCATACAATGTAAACTCAAGTAATCGTAGAGGTTGTAAATCTGATCCCAAAGTTGACTTGGGTCGATTGGCTCCTTTAGCCAATACTGAAAGGCGTCCTCTGCACCGCGTAAACAATTCAAGAAAAAGACTTGTCTCTTTGTATTTCCTTTGATGAATAATAAAACCCCTCATCAGTTATTTTTTAACCCAAGTAATTTTAGTTTTTCTCTATCATTCGACCAGCTTTCTGAAACCTTGACCCAAATACGAATGTAAACTTTTTGCCCAAGCAGTAATTCTAGATCTTCTCTCGCTTTCGTGGAAATCTTTTTTATCAGATCACCTTTTTTGCCTAAAATGATATGGCGTTGCGATTCTCGCTCTACATAGATCACGGCGTTGATTTTCGATATTTTTTTTGATTTTACATATTCCTCTATAACTACACAGGTCTCGTAAGGCAGCTCATCACCTAGAAACATTAATAATTTTTCTCTTATAGACTCACAGATCCTAAAATTTTCCGACCTGTCAGTTTTTGTGGTTTCGCTATAGACGAACTCACGAGCAGGACAGTAGCTAAATAAAACGTCATTAAGTGAATCCAAATATTGTTTTTTCTTTGCAGATATAAAAATATAATCATCAAAGTCCATGCCTTGTTTCATCAAGTGTTCAACGTATTTGAGCAATTTAGACTTGTCATTTAATAGATCAACTTTATTAATTATCAACACTTTTGGTTTTGGTGAACGAGCTATAGATTCGGCGAGTAGCTTGTCGTCATTTTGCCAGGATCTAGCATCTGAAATCATTAAAATGCAATCAACTTGTTCTATGGACCAATCAATGAATCTATTCATGTAACGATCAAGAACCCGAACTGGTTTCTTTTGCCATCCAGGAGTATCAATAAAAATAATCTGGTGTTTATCGTTTGTATAAACACCTAAGACCGAAGTACGAGTAGTATTAGGCTTTCTAGAAATTATGCTAACCTTTTCACGGATTAAAGTGTTCAGTAGAGTTGACTTGCCCACGTTTGGTCGACCGACTATTGCAAAAAATCCACATTTCATATCTAATTTATGAGGCAAAGAACAGCCTCTGCCGCCTGTTGCTCAGCATTTTTCTTTGAATTGCCTTGCCCGATTTGGGGTGGAAACAACGAAGTATTACAACTAACGATAAAAGTTCTATCATGATCTTTACCATGTATGGAGTCGAGCGTGTAAATTGGCAAACCAAGTCCCTTAGACTGTAATTTTTCTTGCAAACGAGTTTTGGGATCTTTCAATAGCGGTTTATCTTTCAGTTCTTTAAATGACGATTCAAACCTTGCTTTTACCAGTTCTCGGCAATTTTCGTAAGAAGAATCTAAAAAAATCGCACCTATAATGGCTTCTAGAACGTTGGCTAGGATGGAGACTCTCCTCCAGCCCCCACTTTTTTTTTCTCCTTCTCCTAGTATAAGAAATTTTTTTATATCAGTTTCTGAGGCTAATTGAGATAGTTTCTTTCTGTTTACAAGAGCGGCGCGCATTTTTGTTAACTCGCCTTCTTTAGCCAAAGGAAATTTCTTTATTAGTTCCTCAGATACAATCGCAGCGAGGATACTGTCCCCTAAGAATTCTAGTCTTTCGTTATTCAAACCAGATGAACTTCTGTGCGTTAAAGCAAGTCTAATTAGTGACTCATCTCTAAACTTGTGTTGAAAAATAGGATCTACATTAATCATGCAGAGTTTATTATTTGAGAGTTACTGATTTTTTATAATCGTAAACAACAGATAAGTCTTCAAACAGCTGGATTTCGATTGGATAATTTAAAGTATATTGGCTTCCGAAATTTGTTTTATTAACCGAAAGTAGCTTCTCAATACTTTTCCTCCGTAACTGATTAACTCCATCTAATTGAAACTGAGTCTCCAAATATAGGGCAAACTTCCTTATATTCATCCCGGCTTCAAAGGACTTGGATTCCGCTGATGTTAAAATTTGATCAACTTTGATTTTTTCAAGTAAAATGGGATAGCACTTCATACCAATCAGAAGGACAAACAAGAGTGCCGGCAAAACAACTACCAAGGAAAAAAGACCAAATCCTTTTTGGGATAAAAGCTGGTGATTAGAGTAGTTCATATTAAAGCCTTTTTTTAATTTATCTTTTTGCCAACTCTATCAAAATTAATACCTCGATCCCAGTTCATCCAGATAAAAAATGCTTTGCCCATTAGATTTTGTTCTGGTACAAACCCCCAAAATCTTGAGTCACGGCTATTATCTCTATTGTCTCCTAAAACAAAATATTGGCCTTCCGGAACTTCGAATTCGAAATTCGCGCTAAATTGATCCGGATTAAGCAGTATTCTGTTATCGATAGAAGAAAGTTTCTCAGAATACTCAGTAAAACCGGTATATTTTCTCATTGATTTTTGGCCCATATACGGCCCTTTATTTACGTAAGCTACAGCCTCACCGTTAATTAACAGCTTCTTATCTGCATAAAGCACAGAATCTCCAGGAAGTCCAATTATGCGTTTTATAAAAGGAGTCTTTGGATCAAGAGGAAATTTAAAAACGGCAACATCACCCCTCTTGGGCTTTTTCGTTTCCAAAATCGTGTAAGAGTTAATCGGAAGCTTAATACCATAGGAGAACTTATTAACTGCAATAAAATCACCTATTTCAAGGGTTGGGATCATTGAACCTGAAGGTATTCTAAAAGGTTCGACAATAAAAGAACGTATTATTAAAACAATCAGGAACACTGGGAAAAAAGAGCCTAAATACTCAATAACGTTTGTAATCTTAATTTTTTTCGCAAAATCACCCTTTTTTGGTCTTTTAGTGAGCTTCTCTAAATAGGCTAAAATGCGTTCTCTTTTAACCATTAGTGAACACGCAAACATCAAGCCGGTTACTCCAGTTAAAACAACAAGTATAGCTTCGAAGTTGTTCGCCATAATTATTTACTCGACTCTAAAACAGCCATAAAGGCTTCTTGAGGTATTTCAACCGAACCAAATTGCTTCATCCTCTTTTTACCCTCTTTTTGCTTTTCGAGAAGTTTTCTTTTACGGGTGATATCTCCTCCATAACATTTTGCGGTAACGTTTTTCCTTAAAGCTTTTACATTCTCTCTTGCAATAATTTTTGCGCCAATCGCCGCCTGTATACTTATCTCAAACATCTGTCGTGGTATCAATTTTTTAATTGTCTTTATTAATTCCCTACCTTTATATTCTGATTGAGATCGATGCAATATAGATGATAAGGCATCAACTTTATCTCCATTGATATATACATCAACTTTCACTACGTCGGTCTCTTGGTATCGCAAAAACTCGTAATCCATAGATGCGAAACCCTTGGAAACTGACTTTAATTTATCAAAAAAATCTGACACTACTTCATTCATTGGTAGTTCATAGCTAAGCATGGCCTGTGTGCCTGAAAAATTCATTCTTTTTTGCACACCCCTTCTATCTTCGCAAAGTTTAATTATATTTCCCAAAAACTTTGGAGCAACTAATATTTCAACACTTATTATAGGCTCTTCGATCCTTTTGATATTAGAATTATCAGGTAATAATGATGGGTTATGTATTTCCATGGTTTGGTCATTTTGAAGAATCACATGGTAAATTACGGTAGGCGCTGATTTTATTATTGAAACATTATACTCTCGTTCCAATCTTTCATGAATTATTTCCATATGAAGCATCCCAAGAAATCCACATCTAAAACCAAAGCCTAGTGCTGAGGAATTTTCCGGCTCAAATTTTAAAGCTGCATCATTAAGACTCAGCTTCAGCAAAGCTTCTCTAAATTGCTCATAATCAGAGGAATCAATTGGGAATAAACCAGCGAATACGTTTGGCTTAACAGCTCTAAAGCCGGGTAAAGGACCGCTGGTCGAACTGACTTCAGGATTAACAATGGTGTCTCCCACGGGGGCGCCTTTAATTTCTTTTATTCCGGCGACCAAATAGCCAACGCTTCCCAAAGCTAACTTTTCTACGATTTGTCTTTTAGGGGTAAAAATTCCTATTTGCTCTACCTTCGCAGTCAACCCAGTGGACATGATTTTAACGCGGCCTCCCTGATAAATTTCCCCATCAAAAACACGAATAAGCGAAACAACACCTAAATATTTGTCAAACCAGGAGTCTAATATGAGCGACCGTGGAGGCGCTAGGCAATCGCCCGAAGGGGCGGGAATTTTTTTTACAATTTGTTCTAAAAGATCATTCACTCCTTGGCCGGTTTTTGCGCTAACTTCAATAGCATCCTGAGCATCTAACCCGATAATTTCCTCAATTTCTTTCCTCACCTTATCGGGATCTGCGGATGGAAGGTCGATTTTATTGAGCACGGGAACAATTTCGAGACCCTGGTCAATGGCCGTCAAGCAATTTGCTACAGACTGGGCTTCAACCCCTTGGGTAGCATCAATCACCAGAAGAGCGCCCTCACAGGCAGCGAGTGAACGCGAAACCTCGTAACTAAAGTCGACATGGCCGGGAGTATCGATGAGATTAAGTGAATACTCTGAGGAATCTTTTGACCTGAATTTCAAGGCAACTGATTGTGCTTTGATCGTTATCCCACGTTCTTTTTCGAGGTCCATTGAATCCAACACTTGTTCAGACATTTCACGATCTGTGAGGCCACCACACAAACTAATGAATCTATCTGCGAGAGTTGATTTGCCATGGTCAACGTGGGCGATTATTGAAAAATTTCTTATTTTATCAATAGAAGTATCTGGCATCATCTACTCCAGATCTGAACCACCACAGTTTCTGGGTATGACAATCGAAGCTGCAAGTTAGTTCTCGATATCCAGAACAATAAAAAGTTGCCCATTTTGCCTCTTAATAAGAATTGGAATTTTGCGGGCGCCATTCACTTCATTAAAAAATGAAACAACTTGCTCAACCGACTCAACCTCATAGTTGTCAACTTGTAAAATAATATCTCCTTTTCGAAGTCCTGCGTTCAGTCCAGCACCCGTATCAACACTATTTATTAAAACAGCACCAGTCGTAATTCCGGATCTTTTTTGCTGTTCTTTGGTTAGCTCTTTGATTCTAATACCAATACTTTTTACATATCCGAAATCCGATTGTTGAGGGTTAATTTTAGCTTGCAACTCGTTTTCGGGTAATTCGCCGATAACAATCCGCACCGTTTTCGATTTTCCTTTTCGGACGATTTCAACCGGAACCTTGTCACCGACCTCTGTTGTTCCGACCAACGGCGGCAGATCAGAGGATCTTTCAATCGTTTCGCCATTAAATTTAATAATTATATCGCCAACTTTCAGTCCACCTTTGGCGCCGGGTCCATCAACGATGGTTTTACTGATGAGTGCACCTGTTGGCTGCTCCATACCAAAGGATTCAGCAATTTCCTGACTAACTTCTTGAATTAAAATCCCCAACCAGCCTCTAGTGACTGAGCCTTTGTCTTTGAGTTGTTCATACACATCAAAAACTACATTTATTGGAATCGCAAAAGATAAACCCATGAAACCACCGGTTCTACTATAGATTTGCGAGTTGACTCCGACAACCTCGCCCTTAAGGTTAAACAAAGGACCGCCGGAATTTCCAGGATTAATAGCGACATCAGTTTGGATAAAAGGCACATAATTATCTCTTGGAAGATTTCTACCCATGGCGCTCACTATCCCTGCAGTTACCGAGTAATCAAACCCAAATGGTGAGCCTATCGCTAGAACCCATTCTCCGACTTGGAGAGAGTCTGGCTTAGCAAACTTAAGTGTTGGAAATGTTTCATTTGATTCTATTTTTAAAAGTGCAATGTCTGAACGACTATCTGAACCCACAATTTTTGCAACATATTCTTTTCTGTCTTGTAGTCTTACAATTACTTCGTCAGCCTGTGCTATGACGTGGTGATTGGTAATGACATAGCCATCTGGCGACACAATAAAACCTGATCCAAGTGACTGGGCAGGATTAGGTTGTCTTGGGGCCCGCCCTTCTTCATCAAAAAATTTTTTAAAGAAGTCGCCAAAAGGACCCTCGTATTGTTCAAATCCATGTGGGTTATTTTTCCACCGTGGACTATTAGGCTTGATGTTTTCTATCTTTTTCGTTGTGCTTATGTTTACAACAGCCATGCTACTTTCTTTAGCCAGGCTAGTGAAATCTGGCAAATCGCTTGCTGGTAGCGCAAATGATGACGTAATTTGAAATAAAATTACAAATTTTAAAAATCTAATAGATTTTTTGAAAAAATTGTTAATATTGAGATTTGCTTTACTCATGCGTCTTCCTATAAATTTTGTTTTGACGAATATACGCATATACTCGTTACCATTTGATGAATTAAAGATTAAAGTTTGTTAATCATTCGAACGTCAGGTATTACTATTGTATTATTATTCATTAATTGGCTAAAACTTGTATACGGTTACATACGTAACAATCTTTAAAAAGAATTAATTTAATTGAAGTATAGCAGACCTGAAGTTATCTGGTAAATTTACAATGTCAACTGATTTCACTTGTGATGTTCTTATAATAGGTAGTGGTGCGGCAGGACTGTCGTTAGCTCTCTCTTTGTCTGAACACACGAATGTAATTGTATTAAGCAAAGCGACTATTGAAGAAAACGCAACCTACTATGCTCAAGGTGGTATATCTGCCGTGGTCGATGAGTCGGACAGTTTAGATTCGCATGTAGAGGATACAATCAGAGCTGGCGATGGTTTATGTGACAGGAAAACAGTAGAGTTCATAGTAGAACGCGCAAGGGAAAGGGTTGAATGGCTGTCGGATAAGGGTGTCCAATTTACAAAAAGGTTGTCCAAATCCGGTAAAACTGAGCTGCACCTTAGCCAAGAAGGCGGCCATAGTATCAGAAGAGTCGTGCACGCCGCGGATCATACCGGGCAAGCCATAGAAAGTACGCTAGTACAAGAATTTAAGAATCAAAAAATCCTTTTTCTAGATAATCATATCGCAATAGATTTGATAACTACTTCCAACACTGGCAATTCTTCTTGCGTTGGTGCCTACATATTGAATAAAAAGACCAAGAAAATCTGTTCAATTAAAGCTCGTTTTACGGTTCTCGCAACGGGAGGAGCAGGAAAAGTCTACCTTTACACCAGCAATCCCGATATTTCCACAGGAGATGGAATCGCAATGGCTTGGAGAACAGGATGTGAAATAGCTAATATGGAATTTGTTCAATTTCATCCGACCTGTCTTTATCATCCCCATGCAAAATCGCTACTCTTAACAGAAGCTCTTCGTGGCGAAGGTGGTAAATTAGTGTCTCCGACTGGAGAAAGTTTCGCACACAAATATGATAAAAGAGCGGAGCTTGCCCCTCGCGACGTCATCGCGAAGGCCATTGATCATGAAATGAAAAGAGTGGGGTCAGATTGTGTCTACCTCGATATAAGTCACCGTAAACCAGAGTTTATTAAAACACATTTCCCTAGCGCTTATAATAGTTGCTTAAACTATGGGATCGATATCACCAAAGAGCCCGCCCCTATCGTTCCAGCTGCACATTATCTTTGTGGTGGTATTTTGACTAACATCAAAGGGGAAACAAATATTGAAAATTTGTACGCTATCGGAGAGGCCGCTTGCACCGGTCTGCATGGGGCAAACCGAATGGCAAGCAACTCTCTTCTAGAATGTCTCGTGGTAGCTGATTCTTGCGGGGAATCTATTCTATCAAAAAACAAACAATCAAAAAATTCGGATTATTCAATACCCCAATGGGATGAGACCAAAGTTACAACGTCGGATGAAGATATAATGGTCGCACATAATTGGGATGAAATTAGAAGAACTATGTGGGACTTTGTGGGAATTGTAAGAACCGATAAAAGATTAGGTCAAGCCGCAAAAAGAATTCAAAATATTCGAATGGAAATAGACGAATATTATTCCAAGCACCGAGTAAACAGCGATTTTCTCGAACTACGGAATATTGCACAAATAGCTGACCTAATTATTAAATCAGCACTCTCACGAAAAGAAAGCCGAGGCCTCCATTTTAACTCGGACCACCCCAAAAAAAACGAACGCTTTCAACGCAATACAATTTTAAAAAAGTCAAATGCTGTCTAGCCAATCCTTAAAAAACAAAAGTTTCTTAATTACTGGCAGCGCACAAGGACTTGGCTATGAGCTCGCGATCAAGATGAATCAACTAGGTGCCTCTTTGGTTTTAATGGACAAACAACTGGACAAATTAAAAACCTTAGAGGCGGAGCTTTCAAGCAATCCGAGGGGAACTAATTTAACTCTTGGATTAGATTTTCTTGGTGCTACTTACGATGATTACGTTGCTGTATCTGACGTAGTAAAAAACAAATTTGGTGCCATTGATGGAATTATTTTTAACGCATCATCACTGGGAAGTCTTTCGCCCTTGACTCATTATGAACCGTTAACTTGGGCCAAAACATTTCAAGTAAATGTCCACAGCAACTTCCTTATGTACAAAACCTTACATAGTTTATTAAATAAGTCTAGGGACACAATACTATTGTTTGTTTTGGCACCAGAGATTGAAAATTGTAAACCAAACTGGGGAGCATACTTTGTAACTAAAAAAACACAGAAGGCAATGCTTGAACTAATTGCTAGTGAAAATAGCGAAACATTGATCAAGACATACGGCATTATCCCAACACCTATGAATACCGCTTTGAGGAGACAAGCGTATCCTGGTAAAAATAACTCTTCTTTACCGTCGTCGGAAAAAAATATTGAGTTGATTTTATCACTAATCTTGAATTCCAAAGATTTCAAGAATGGACAGACCGTTAAAGTAACCCGCTAGAAACTGGAAAGATCCTTATTGCTATTCCTGTGTCAAAAGGAAATCAGCTTCTTCAATTACTTTAACATTTAATTCATTCGCTTTTTCCAATTTTGATCCTGGCTTTTTACCGCAAATCAAGAAATCAGTTTTCCTACTCAAACTGCCAACCACTCTGGCACCTTGCCTTTCGAGCAATTCAATAATTTCACCTCTATTTAAGCTATCAAAAATTCCAGTTATGACAACGGTTTTTTGCGTGAAAAAACCAGTTTCAACTAAGTCATCAAATTCATCATATCTTGTAATTTTTACGCCATTGCTTATTAATTTTTCAATTTCACTAGATGCCGGAGATCTGAAAAATTCATATATATTTTTCGCTACTACATCTCCCACGTCATTAACCTGCTCAAGTTCTTCAATTGAAGCTATCCTAAGATTATTTAATACTAAAAACTTTGTAGCAAGTTTTCTTGCTAGTACTCTGCCTACACCCAGTATGCCTAAACTATATAAAAATCTATCTAATTTAATTTGACTGCTTTTTTTTATAGAGTTTATTAATTTAGATGAGGATTTGTCTGCAAATCCATCAAGCTCTAGTAATTGATTTTTTTTGAGAATAAATAAATCCGAAAAATTACGAATCAGCTCTCGCTCGACCAAAGCACTAACCGTTTCGTTTCCTAATCCTTCAATATCAAACGCGTGTTTGCTCGATGAATGGATAATTATTCTTATAAGTTTAGCTTTCTCAAAGCACCCGGTACCAAAATCATCGGCTTGCTTGAAAGGCTTAGAGTCCTCCGGCCTTCTATCAATAACGACATGAACTATTTCAGGTATGACGTCTCCCGCTCTACGTACTATAACTGTATCACCTATTCGAACGTCCTTTCTATTCAACTCATCAAAGTTATGTAAAGTAGCTTTTCTAATCATCACTCCACCCACAAACACTGGTTTAAGGTGTGCTACTGGTGTGAATGCGCCAGTGCGGCCGATCTGAACCTCAATATCTTTAACTAGAGTAGATGATGTTTCAGCTTGAAACTTATAAGCAACTGCCCATCGAGGTGCTCGAGAAACAACCCCTAAAGACCTTTGATCACTAAACAAATTTAACTTAAACACAACACCATCGATTTCAAACGGCAAAGTATCCCGCTTATTAACTATGTGCTTATAAAAGTCTTTGCATTCGTCAAGATTTATCAAACAATCGCTTTGCATTACTAATGGGAAACCCAAACTACGCAGATATTCAAAAGATTTTTGCTGGGTGTTATAAACTCTTTCATCGTCATCAAAGTGGATTGAGTATGCTTTGAATGAAAGCTTTCTTTGAGCTGAAACTTTTGGATCTAATTGACGCAAGCTTCCAGCAGCCGCATTACGAGCGTTAGCGAATACTCGTTCACCACTATTTTTAGCAATCTGATTTAGATGCTCAAATGTTGCTTTAGACATGTACACCTCACCTCTTACTTCCAGCCTTTGAGGAAGCTTAGCGCCATCTATTTGTAGCGGGATTGACCTGATGGTTTTTATATTACTAGTAATGTCTTCACCAATATTTCCGTCTCCTCTTGTAGAACCGGTAATCAAAATACCCTCTTCATAAATTAAACTGACTGCCAAGCCATCTAGTTTCAATTCCGCAACAAATTCAACTTTGTCCGATTTCAGACTCTTACATATTTTCTCGTAATAGTTGGAAAATTCTATATCGTTTATCGCATTGTTTAAGGATAGCATTGGAACACTATGTTTCACTTGCTTAAACTCCTCGAGCAACCCTCCGGAAACTCGTTGAGTTGGGGAATAGGGGTAAACAAATACTGGATGGGAGCGTTCTAAGGATTCAAGTTCACGAAATATTCTATCGTACTCATCATCGGTTACACTTGGTTCATCCTGAATATAATAACAAAAGTCTAGGTGGTTTATTTTTTTGATTAGGCTTTTTATCCGTTTTTTTATTTTATCAGACATAATTAATCTTCTTGCAGAATTAATTCGTACGTGCTGAATTTACGCTCCGTAAATATGTATTCATCTAAAGATAATTCTCCCTGTAATAAGCTTCCTATTTCAAAGGAAAAATCGAAAAAAGTGGCCAACACTTCTCGGTTTCTAGGAGCTTCCATTGTTACGAAGATTACCAAACCTTTGAAATGGCTTTTATCAATCGTCTTAAGATCGATCACTCCGGGCTCATACATGTCTGCTACATTAAGGATAAAATTATTTTCTCCTACCATAATTTTTTTACAGAAGACTGGTAACAGGTCAACGTACATTCCTTTACTTTCTAGAATTTGCCTAACCTTTAAGCCCGAGAATGCGCTATCAAATCTTGGCTTGATAAATAATTTATATACTACCTCTTTCTGGTTTATCTCTTGAGAGTCATTTGACTCGACAACACGATCGGAACTAATTTCATCAAATAGATTTAATTGATGATTGTTTTCCTCTTGAATCGGAAGGTCCAGCTGATTTAGTTGGCCGCCATCATTTTCTGAATGTAGATTAATATCTATATCAAAATTTTTTATACTATTTTCGGAAGGATGATGATGGTTTAGCTCGCTCCCGTCTGTTTTAGATTTTTTTAACAAGACGGGTATACAGACCCCCAGAACCACAACAATACCAATCAAAACTAGGGTAATCTGAAGAGATGTGGCCATATCGAAAAATTAGGCAAGCTTAGCCAATTTGATTGCATCGACTATATTTACATCAACGAGTCTTGACACACCAGCCTCTTCCATTGTCACACCCAAAAGTTGCTCGGCTGCCTCCATCGTAATTTTATTATGGGTAACATATAGGAACTGCACATAGGTCGACATCTTCTTTAGCATAGTGGAAAATCTCAAAGTATTATTGTCATCGAGTGGAGCATCGACCTCATCCAGCAAGCAAAAAGGTGAGGGTTTTAATTTAAAAATTGTAAAAATTAACGCTAGTGCTGTAAGGGCTTTCTCACCTCCAGATAATTGGTGAATTGTCGTATTCTTCTTTCCAGGAGGGCGTGCCACTATTGTAACTCCAGACTCAAGCATATCATCCGATGCTAATTCCAATCTAGCATTACCACCTCCGAAGAGTTCAACAAAGGTTCCCTTCAAGTCAGAATTAATTCTTTCATACATGTCAGAAAATCGAGTCTTTGTCTCTTGCTCTATCTTACGCATTGCCGCGCCTAAGGTCGACAGCGCCTCACTAAGGTCATTTATCTCATTATCTAAAGTCAATCGGCGTGATTCTAATTCATCAAACTCATCAATAGCCGCAAGATTTACAGGGCCCAGTCTGGCGATTTTTTTTGCTATTTCACTTAATCTAGTTTTTAATTCATCAACACTTGTAGCCTCAAGCGCAGCTTTGTCATTCAAAAGCGCTGGCTCGAATTCCTCTGTCTGAGCCAAACTTTCCTGCTTGGTTTGCAATGCACTTATCTCTACCTGCAATGTAACTAGGTCATTCTTAATTAAGTCGATTTTACTTACTAATTCCTTTTTACTGGAGCCAACGTTCTTTTGCTGAACTTCTAATTCATCTTGAACAACATTTTTTTTTAAAAGTTCTTTATTTAATGCCTCTCTAAGAATCATTTGTTCTTTTATTTCAGAGGGTTCTTCTTCGGTAATGTTTGGCAGTGAATCTAGCTCGCTTTCAATTTTATTTTTTTCGATAGAAAATTCGCCTATTCTCTCGTTTTTTAAATTAATAGAATTATTCAAAGAATTTATACTTATATTAAGTTTATCGATTTGGTTCTTCTTTTTTTCTAAAACATTAGTGAAGGACTCTATCTCTGCGTTTAGCTCTCCTTGTTCAACAACTAACTTTTTATTTTGCGCAATAGATTTCTCTTCGTTGACTTGAAGTAATTTTACTTTTTCGTCAGTGAATTTTGCCTTGTCAAGAAGTATTATTATGTTCTCCTGTAATTGTTTTATTTCACTTTCTATCTGCGAACGCTTTTCCGCAGCAAGACTACTTTCTCTTTTTAATTCGGTTTTTTTTGTCATAGTCTTTATCAAAAGCTCTTTTTCGATTAACAACTTACTTTCAATTTCGCTTATCAAATTATTAATGTTTGTTTCATCCTGAAATATTTCTACTAGCTCTTGTTCTATATCAACTCTTTGAGACTCAAGGGTTTCTACTGCATTGTGGACCTCATCAATATCAATTCTTAATTGTTCAATATTAGAATTCTGGGCAATTAAACTAGGGTTATTTTCAGTCGATGCTGCCAATTTACACCAATTTTTTCCAAAAACTAGGCCTGCTTTAGATACCGCCAATTCCCCAGTAGCCAAGTATTTTGCCGCTTGACTAGCTTCTAAGTTGGTTTCATAAAATTTAATATGATTACATAGGTCCCGGACTGAACTAGATGCACTTTCTATTTTGCTGTTAAATGACGTGGTCGAATCAAATCCAACTTTTGGGTTAGTACAATCTGAATCTTCAATCAGAATATGTATGTCGGCTGGCAAGTTTGTTTCATCAATTTGTAAAAATTCAAAATCATCCTTGCTAACAAGGAGAGTGTTTAGGGGCAAGCTAAACGATTTCTCAAATGCCGTTTCCCATCCCTTACTAATTTGAATGCTTTCCAACAGCTTTTTTTTATCTTCGAATTTATTAATTTTAATCCAATTTGAAACCTCAACATCATTCTCACCTAAAGCTTGCGCCTGAATAGCTTTCAATGATGCCAATTTACCTTTTTTTTGTTCTAGAATTTTTTGTTTTTCATGAATTTCTTTGGACATTTTCGAAACCAATTCACGGGTGTTTTTTATGTTTAATCTTCGTTCTTTTAGTTCATTATGGAGCTTCGTTCTCTCAAGGTTGATTTTATTAACACTCTCTTCAAAAAGGATTGATTCTGACTCATACTTTTTTATATCGTTATCACTAATTAGTTTAAAAAGTGCTTCGAGTTCTTTAGTTTTCTCAACCTTAATCTGCTCAGCGAATTCAACTTCTAAGGCAGACGTTTCTTTTAGTTGAGACAAATTGTTTTTTTCTCTATCAATTTCTCTAATGGCGTTAAAAGAATCAGTAACTTGTTCGGATAAACTTATAAGGTCTTCTTTATTTTTCTTAAATTGTCGGAGGTCAATTTCGTAATCCTTTTCTGCATCGATAACCATTGACTGAAAATTTTTAAGTTCAGCTCGTTCGTTTATAATTTCTTGTTCTAACAAATCTAGACTGGTTGTTTTATCTAAAAGTTGAGTTTTCAATTTAGAATACGATTGCCGGCTCATCTGATATTGACTTCTTAGTTGAGAAACCATTGCATCTGATTTGTAGGACTCCTCTTTAATGCGATTAAGACTCTCAGAAGTTTCAGACAATTTTAGGCTGATAAGGTCACTTTCAGCTTCAAACTTTTTAAGTAACCCCGCCTTTTCGTTAAGGCTGGTTTCACATATATGCTTTTTTTTAAGCATAGAGGAGCGACTACTATCATACTGGCTCCACATACAACTGCTTACCAGAGCTTTTATGTGTCTTTCTTCAGTTTTTAGTTTTTTATAGGACTCAGCACCTTTTGCTTGTCTATCCAATCTTCTAAGCTGTTTCTCAACTTCAAACCTGATATCTTTAAGCCGATCTAAATTTTCATTTACATTCCTAATCTTATTTAAGGTCTCTCTCTTTCTTTCTTTATATCTTGATACACCCGCGGCTTCTTCAATAAACAGTCTAAGTTCATCTGGTTTTGATTCGACAATCTGACTAACTGTACCCTGGCCTATGATTGAATATTGTTGCTTGCTACCTAAGCCAGTCCCTAAAAACAAATCTGCAACGTCTCTCCGTCTACAACGCACTCCGTTAATTGAATAATTAGAAGCAGCATTTCTATCTAACTCTCTTCTTACTGAAACCTCACTAAAACCGGCGTATTTATCACTTAAAACACTTTGGACGTTCGCTAGTATCAGCTCAACAGAAGCACGACCTATGGGATTTTTTGAATCATTCCCGTTGAAAATAACATCGTCCATCATTCCGCCTCTTAATTGTTTGGCGGAGGTCTCGCCGAGGACCCATGTCAAGGCCTCTATCACATTTGACTTCCCACAACCGTTTGGACCAACAATCGCGGCCATGTTTGTATTTAAATCAATAACTGTCGGTTCCAGAAAGGATTTAAATCCGTTTATTTTAATTTTCTTTAATCTCATAACAAATGGAGATTAACCCAGATGATGTACTTAAGACAACCTCTTAAAAATTTTACTCAGGAACAATCATTAGAATTAGTATGTAGAATAATGCACAATAACCTTCTTGTTATGCAATTGCTAAAGTCCACACAAAGAGAAAACTATAAATGAAGAATCACCAAAGCGACTTATTGAAAACTTTTCCAAACCCAAAAAAGGAAAGGGATTACCTAATAGATATCGAAATACCGGAATTTACATGCCTCTGCCCAGCCACTGGACAGCCTGATTTCGCCTTGATCGTGCTAATTTACTTTCCTAACAAACTTTGTATCGAATTGAAATCATTAAAACAATATATCGCATCCTTCAGGGAAGTGGGCTGCTATCACGAGGACGTATCAAACAAAATATTAGACGACTTAATTAGTGTTTTAGACCCAAAGCTTATGCAGATAAATGCAAAATTTAATGTCCGTGGCGGCACCTACCCGACGATTCGATGTGTACATAAAAACCCAGATTGGGCAAACGTCGAATTACCCAAATATTTTAACGAAAAAAATTATATTGCTTGAAATTATTTAGCTTCTTTTTCAAAAAAGCTTGTAAGTTCGGAGTAATTTTTAGCAATTTCAAATTCAGGGTAATCTTCAATTACTTTTTTAGGAGGATTAAATAATATACTTTTGTCGGCTTGCTTTAACATACCTATGTCATTATAAGAATCACCAGTTGCTATTACCGTGAAGTTCATTGATTGAAACCCTTTGACAACAAAATGTTTGCCATTTTCTTGTCTCAAATTATAACCTTCCAATCTCTCGTCTTTTATACTTAACCGATGACACAACATCATCGGTTGATTTAGCTGTTTTACTAATGGTTTACACAACTCATAAAAAGTATCTGATACGATTGCTACCTGAAAATGTTCTCTCAACCACGTCAGAAAATCTAGGGCTCCCTCAAGAGGAACAAGTTGTTTAGCGGCCTCCTCTAACTCTTTGAACTCAATGCCGGCTTTATTCAAGGTATTTAAACGATGACCCATCAATTCGTCATAATCAGGAATATCTCTGGTTGTAAGCTTTAATTCTTCTATGCCAGTCTTTTTAGCCAAATTAACCCAAATTTCGGGAACTAGAACACCCTCAAAATCCAAACAAGCTATCTTCATGCAACTTTACCTCAAAATTTTAACTTTGAATAACTCTCAACGTTCCCACAATGACTCAATCACTTTATCATGAGAACCGATTATTCTGGCCAAAACAAAGAAATAGTCTGAAAGTCGATTAATAAACATTTGTGATTCAGCCCTTACGTGCTCGGATTCCGAGAGTCTAACCAACTTTCTCTCCGCACGTCGGCATACGCTTCTACAGAGGTGCGAGAGTGCAACGCCTCTCGATCCAGCCGGTATCAAAAATTCTTTTAAAGGCGGCAAGATCTCATTATATCGATCAATTTCAATTTCTATCTCTTCAATAATAACTGGGGTAAAAATATTAGACTCGGGTATCGAAAGCTCACCACCGATATCAAATAGAGCATTTTGGATTTGCTTCAGTACCACGTCAATCGCTTCTGGCAATTCCTCGGCCCTTAGCAAACCGATATCACAGTTTAACTCATCGATATCACCCATCGTTTCGACTCTAATTGAATCTTTTTTAACCCGGCTGCCGTCTCCAAGTCCAGTAGTGCCGTCATCGCCAGTTTTAGTATAAATTTTGGATAATCTATTGCCCACAATGGACTCCTGTTGGCTGAATTTACTCTTATAGTATAAAACGATATAATTTTTAGTATAAAACGATATAACTTTCTCATAAATAAGACAAGCAATAAATATTAATTTGATTTAATGTTATGGATATAAACCATTGATTTTTAACAATTTATTATACAAAAATATCCTGCAGACTTCTGTCCTACTAATCATAGCCCTAACAGCTATCTTTTTAACTACAAGGTTTGGAAATTCATTAACCGAGGTTGTAGCCGGAAATATCGCAACAAAAGACATATTTAAAATAGTTGGACTCAAAACGTTAATATCTGTCGAGGATATTCTGCCCATCGCACTATTTATCGGAGTTTTTGCCGTAATAACCAATTTAGTTAACAACAGGGAATGGTTGGCCATACAATCTTGTGGAATGCCTCAGACGAAATTGTTTTTTTTAGTCTTTAAAGCATCCCTCCTAGCCGCTCTAATTGTGGCTATATCGAGCCTAATCCTTAATCCAATGCTGGAAACTAGACTTAGAGAACTCAAGGAGGAAACGAAAAATCGCGCTTCAATAGAAGGAATAAAATCTGGAGTATTTATAAAGTTTGGTAAAAATCAAACCTTTTACAGCGAATCAAAATCACAGGAAGATAAAAAATTTACTAAGCCGTTAATTGTGAAAGGAAAAAATCTTGATAAAGAGGTTCTTCGCAGTAAAACAGCTTACATAGAGAACCAAAGGAGCACGGGAGACAAATTTGCAGTATTCGAAAATGGGACTACAATATCCATGAATTCTTCCGATGATTCATTTAGTAGAACTGATTTTGATAGGTATTTAATCAGAATAGAGCAGAAGAAATTTTCAGAACACGACAAATATTTAGACTTTATTCCCTCGATTAAGCTGTTACAATCTAATTTTTTACTCCATCGCATCGAACTTCAATGGCGCCTTGTTCCGATTTTCTTATGCGTATTTATGGCTCTTACTTCGGTTGTGGTGGCTTTAAATAGCTATAACAAGTCGTGGCATAGTGGTTTGCTCATTACGATCGCAATCTATTTTATCTATTCGAACGTCCTAGGAACAATTAAATCAATGCTTCGAAAAGGTGAAATACCAATGGAAGTCGGATTGTGGCCTGTGCACGTATTATTTTGTGTAGGATTACTTTCTTTAATATTTTGGAAGAGCAAACTAAATTTATTTACTGTCTTGCGCAAAGCAATAAATAGCCAATGAAGCCTATGAGCAAACTAAACGAATATTTATCCAAAAACATCCTAGTTCTGGATGGTGCTATGGGAACAATGATCCAAGATTTATCGCTGGAAGAGGACCATTTTCGTGGCGAACTACTGGAAAAACATAAGATGCCCCTTAAAGGAAATAACGATATCCTGACCCTCACCTCTCCTGAAAGCATTATAAAAATTCATAAAGACTTTCTCGATGCTGGCGCTGATATTATTGAAACCAATACATTTAATTCAACATCATTCGGTCAAGCTGACTACGGAACCGAAGATCTAGTTTATGAATTAAACAAAACTGGGTCAGAAATCGCGCACGAGGCAATTCAAAGACATCGTGGCGATTCAAAATCCTCAGATGGGAGGCCAAAACTGGTTGCAGGAATTCTCGGCCCCACAAACAGAACAGCTTCTATGTCAACCGATGTTAATAGTCCTGGCTCAAGAGCGGTTAATTTTGTTCAGCTAGTGGAATCTTATAAAGAAGCAACCCTTGGATTAGTTGATGGGGGTTCAGACATAATTTTTATAGAAACCGTTTTCGATACCTTAAACGCGAAAGCAGCAATTTTTGCGGTAAATCAGGCCTTCGAAGAAAGGTCCAAGGTCCTGCCTATTATGATCTCTGGGACTATCACGGACAAAAGCGGTAGAACTTTATCGGGTCAAACGTCAATTGCTATGTTGAACTCACTTCGACATGCCAATCCACTTGCAGTTGGCTTAAACTGTGCACTTGGGGCAGAAGATTTAAAAACACACGTGAAAGATTTATCAGATCATTGCGATTCTTACGTTTGTGTCCATCCCAATGCAGGTCTGCCTGATGCTTTTGGCGAATACGATCAATCGCCAAGATACTTTGCTGATGTACTAGAACCATACTTTCAAGAAGGAATCGCGAACATTTATGGAGGTTGTTGTGGAACAACGCCGGAACATATCAACGAAATTAGAAAATTAAGCGCAAAATATCCTCCTAGAAAAATACCTCAAATCGAAAAACATTGTCGCCTAAGCGGGTTAGAGCCCTTGCACATTGACGATAACATTAATTTTGTAAACATCGGAGAAAGAACCAACGTCACTGGCTCCCCAAAGTTTTCTAAATTAATTAAGGAGGGAAAACTTGAAGAAGCATTGCAAGTAGCGCGGCAACAAGTAATTAATGGTGCGCAGATTATTGATATCAACCTTGATGAAGGAATGTTGGATTCAAAAAGTCTAATGCGAGAGTTTATGAATCTGATTGCGTCAGAGCCCGAAATCAGCCGTGTGCCAATTATGATAGATTCCTCAAAATGGGAGGTAATCGAGGCTGGACTTCAGTGTATGCAGGGCAAAGGGATCGTTAACTCTATTAGCTTGAAAGAAGGAGAGGAAGAGTTTTTAAACAAAGCCCGATTAGTGAGGTCTTACGGAGCTGCGGTAGTTGTCATGGCATTTGATGAAACAGGTCAAGCAACCTCTACCAAAAGAAAGTTAGAGATTTGCAAGCGCAGTTATGAACTATTAACCGAAAAAGCGGCCTTCCCACCAGAAGACATTATTTTCGATCCTAACATTCTTACCATCGCAACTGGAATGGAAGAACACAATGAATATGCTATATCGTTTATTGATGCGATAAAAGAAATAAAAGCAAATCTTCCTCACGCAATGGTGAGCGGAGGTTTGAGCAACATCTCTTTTTCTTTTAGGGGAAACAACCATGTCAGAGAGGCAATGCATTCCGCATTCCTCTATCATGCCATCAAAGCAGGCATGGATATGGCTATTGTTAATTCTGGACAACTGGGAATTTATGAAAACATAGACAGAAAATTGCTCAAAGACATCGAGGACGTTCTTTTTAACACGGATTCGAAGGCAACAGACAGACTCATAGAAAGAGCAGCCCAATTTAATTTAGAAAAAAACACTAGGAAAAAAACGACGGATGAATGGCGGAAAAAAGAACCTAAAGACAGATTAATCCACGCATTAGTTCACGGCATAAATGATCACGTGGTCGATGATACGGAAGAAGTAAGACACCAATTCAATAAACCATTAGAGGTAATTGAGGGCCCATTAATGGATGGTATGAATATAGTTGGAGACTTGTTTGGTGACGGAAAGATGTTTCTACCTCAAGTTGTAAAGAGTGCGAGAGTAATGAAACAATCCGTGGCTCACTTAATTCCATTTATAGAAGCAAAAAAAGCCGAAGAGGGAGACAGCACAAAGAAAGGAATAGTTCTGATTGCTACTGTTAAAGGTGACGTCCACGATATTGGGAAGAATATTGTCAGCGTGGTTCTGCAATGTAACGGTTATGAAGTCATCGATTTAGGCGTCATGGTTTCCTGCGAAAAAATTCTCGATCAGGCTAAAAAGCACAAAGCAGATATCATAGGTTTAAGTGGATTAATAACTCCGTCTCTTGACGAAATGATAACTGTTGCTAGGGAAATGGAAAAAGCAAAATTCAATTTACCTTTGATGATCGGAGGCGCAACCACATCCAAAACACACACGGCGGTAAAAATTACACCCGAATATAAAAATGGCTTCGCTATCCATGTTAAAGATGCTTCCAAAGCCGTTGGGGTGGCAACATCATTATTAAGTAAGTCTTTGAAACAAGATTTTATTTCTGACACTAATAAAGACTACGAGAAAACAAAAGCACGACATTTCTCGCGACAAAAGGAACGCGACATTATTTCTATTGAAGATGCCAGAAAAAATAAATTCAAAATTAATTGGTCTGATGACTATATTACCAAACCCAAGGAATTAGGTCCTTTGACCGTCACGAGCAGTTTTAAAGAGCTTATCCCTTTCATAGATTGGACCCCATTCTTCATGACTTGGGAGCTCGCCGGGAAATATCCGAGAATTCTTACAGATGAAATAGTTGGGAACCAAGCCAGTGAACTTTTTAAAGATGCCCAAAAAATGCTTGAAACAATCATAAAAAAAGTTCGAACCCAACCAAAGGGTCGATTTGGGATATTTGAAGCAAATTCCATAGAAGATGATATAGAAATTTATGAGAGAACAACTTGCTGCTGCCAGAATTCGGCTCATCTAGTTAGCCTACTAAGGCAGCAACATAAAAAGCCAAAAGGACAAGCAAACTTTTGCTTAGCTGATTACGTAGCACCTAAGTCGAGCAATTTAACTGATTATTTAGGGGCGTTCGTAGTTTGCTCAGGTTCGGAACTCGATGAATTATCGGATTACTATGAAAAGAATAACGATGACTACAACTCTATTATGGTAAAGGCATTAGCTGACCGGTTCGCTGAAGCTTTTGCGGAAAAACTACATCAAGATGTGCGTCAGAACTATTGGGGATACGCAAAAAATGAACAGTTCAGTAATGAAGAATTAATCAAAGAAGATTATAGAGGAATTAGGCCTGCACCCGGCTATCCCGCTTGCCCAGATCACACCCATAAAGCTATTATTTGGGAACTGTTAAATATCGAAAATGAAATAGGTGTAAAGTTGACGGAAAGTTATGCGATGTATCCTGGTGCATCCGTTTCAGGGTGGTATTTTGCTAATAGTGAAGCAAGATACTTTGGAGTAGGAAAAGTTGATAAATCGCAGGTATTGGATGTTTCCAAACGAAAAAATAATTCGATTGAAGAAATTGAAAAATGGTTAGCTCCGGTTCTAAGTTACAATAGAGATTAGAATGTTCCTCGAGCAGAAATATAATTGTAAAAAACTTTTAATGAGAGATGAGCCATTATTAGATATAAACATAGAAGGCTGGATCAAAACAAAACGAAGTTCAAAAAATGTTATATTTATAGAACTCAGCGATGGGAGCTGTCAACCTAATCTTCAAATAGTTGTAAGCAATGAAACGAAACTATCAGAGCCCTTAGAAGCGTTTTCAACAGGGACAAGCATTTTGGTGAATGGTTCCTTAGTTGAATCCGAAGGCGCGAATCAAAAATGGGAAGTCCTAGCCAAATCGATATCAGTCCTTGGATATTGTGACAACGATTATCCTCTGCAAAAAAAACGCCATTCAGACGAGTTTTTGCGGGGAATAGCTCACCTAAGAGGGAGGACAAACAAATATGCCGCGCTAACTCGAATACGCTCTCAATTAAGCTTTTCAATACACAATTATTTTCACCAGAAAAATTTTGTACAAATACATACTCCAATCATAACCAGCTCTGATTGCGAGGGTGCAGGTGAAATGTTTAATGTTGAACATTTGTTGGGAGAAGAAAATTTTTTTGGTAGACCTGCTCATTTAACAGTATCCGGTCAATTACCTCTAGAGACTTATTGTTTATCACATTCAAGGGTATACACATTTGGTCCAGCATTCAGAGCAGAAAACTCAAATACAGCTCGTCATGTCTCCGAATTCTGGATGGTAGAACCTGAAATAGCTTTTGCTGACTTATCGGATGATATGGATTTAGCAGAAGATTTTATTAAACAGGTGGCAAAAGAAACCTTGGAAATGTGTCCAGAAGAGATGACACTATTTAAAAAGTATGTTGATAAACATTTAGAAAAACGTCTTGAAATGCTGAATTCAAAATTCCATAGATGTACATACTCGGATTGCATAGATCTATTAAAAAACTCAAATAAAAATTTTGAATTTAAGCCTGAATGGGGCAAAGACCTTCAAACAGAACATGAGAAGTTTATTACAGATGATCATTTTAAGGGTCCCGTTTTTATTACTGATTGGCCTAAAGATATTAAACCTTTTTATATGAGATTAAATGATGATGAAAAAACCGTATCATGTATGGATTTAATCATGCCTAGGGTTGGGGAGCTTATTGGAGGTAGCGCCAGGGAAGAAAGGTCAGACCTGTTAAAAATACGGCTTGGTGATGTCGAGAAAGCTATGAATGACTACTGGTGGTATTTAGAAACAAGAAAGTACGGTACGGTAAAACATGCTGGATTCGGGATGGGCTTCGAGAGGCTAATCATGTTATTAACAGGAATCACCAATATTCGAGACGTCATTGCTTACCCCAGAACACCTCACTCTCTGGAGTTTTAAGTCTAAATGAAAGTTATGGTTGATCTTTGTGTTGTCCCAATGGGTACAGGCGTTTCTGTCTCGGACGAAATAGCTACTTTAGAGCAATTGATCAGAAAATCTGGTTTAAAGAATCAACTTCATCCCTACGGAACAGTGATAGAGGGAGAATGGGAGGAAGTCATGCGTCTGGTTAAAAAATGCCACACTCTTTTGCATGAACAAGGCACAAAAAGAATATTTACTAGTCTAAAGATAGGCACAAGGGTTGACAAAAAGCAGACAATGGAAGATAAAGTTAATGTTGTGGAACAAAAGTTAAACCAAGATGGGAAAAAAAAGCAAAATATTAAGTTACGTAAGCGGTGCTAGCGATAAGCCACTATTATTCAAGACAGTCTGGCAAATTTTAGCGGAAGCGGCAGACAGTCATCCCGAAAAACAAGCGCTCATTAGTCATCATCAAAACAGAACTCTATCCTATAAAGAGCTTCATGAAGAGGCAGAAAAAATCGCTAACGGGTTAGTTAATGCAGGACTGCAAAAAGGTGATAGAGTAGGTATTTGGGCGCCCAACTGCATTGAATGGGTACTGCTTCAGTTCGCGAGCGCAAAGATTGGAGCCATCTTAGTAACCATCAATCCAGCTTATCGAAAAAATGAACTAAAATATGCTTTAAACAAAGTTCAATGCAAAACCCTTGTGATGGCCTCCTCTTTTAAAACGAGTAATCATGTATCGATGATAAACGAGATAGTTCCTGGGATAGTCAATGAAACAGGCAACGACTTAAGCTTAAAAGAACTTCCACATTTAAAGTCAATTTTTATTATTAACAAAGATGCAAACACTAACCTCAATTCCTTTGAATCTCTTATCAATGCAAAAAAACCAAGTTCGATATCTGATATCGAACTAGATCCTGATGAAGACATTAATATTCAATTCACTAGTGGAACCACCGGCTCTCCTAAAGGAGCAACCCTTACCCATTTTAATATAGTAAATAATGGTTTTTTTGTTGGTGAAGCCATGCGCTTTTCTGATCGAGACGTTCTTTGTGTTCCTGTTCCTCTGTACCACTGTTTTGGAATGGTAATGGGAATCCTCACTTGTGTTTCTCACAAAGCAACAATAGTGCTTCCCGATTATTCTTTCGATCCTAATACATGCCTTGAAGCCATCGATAAATACAAATGTACGGCAATTCACGGAGTTCCAACTATGTTTGTAGCTATGCTGGAAAACCCTTGTTTCAGCCGCTACTCTTTTAATAGCTTGAGAACAGGTATTATGGCAGGAGCACCTTGTCCGATAGAGGTAATGAAAAAGGTACAAAGTAACATGCACGTGCGGGAGATGACCATCGCTTATGGTATGACAGAAACAAGTCCAGTAAGTTTCCAATCAGCGACTGATGATCCACTTGAAAGACGAGTATCAACTGTTGGTAAAGTACAACCACATATTCAGGTTAAAATTATTGATAAAAATGGAAAAGTAGTTGCTCGCGGAACCAAAGGGGAATTGTGTACACGTGGTTACAGTGTAATGAAAGGCTACTGGGATGACTACGATAAAACCAATGAAGTTCTTACAGAGACCGGCTGGATGAAAACTGGCGACCTTGCAATCATTGATGATTCAGGATACGGGAATATTGTTGGTCGAGTAAAAGATATGATTATTAGAGGAGGAGAAAATATTTATCCTAGAGAAATCGAGGAGTTTTTATATACGCATGATAGTATTCAAGACGTCTCAGTGTTTGGCTTACCTGATACAGAGCTCGGAGAAATAGTTGTAGCTTGGATAAAATTGAAGCAGAATAGGAATTTAACAGAAGATGGCCTAAAAAACTTTTGCAAAAATGAAATTGCACATTTTAAGATTCCTGCTCGCATTAAATTCGTCGAAGAATTTCCAATGACTGTATCCGGCAAAATAAAGAAATTTGAAATGAGAGACGCAATGATAAAAGAGTTAGGTATAGAGACTGCAGCTACCGCTTAATTAACAATACCTCTATCTAAATAAACTTCCCATTTTTTTCGTATAATTCAAGAATCAGAGGTGCTGGCTTCCAATATTTATCTCCATATCGTTTTTGATATTTCTGAATGGTTTTTATCACATTATCAATTCCTTTTGTATTTGCAAAGTGCATTGGACCTCCACGATATCTCCCCATTCCATACCCATGGACAAATACAACGTCTATGTCGCTAGCTCTATAAGCTATACCCTCTCCCAGAATATGGGCGCCCTCATTAATCATCGAATACAGAAGCCTCTCAATAATCTCATTATCGTCGATATCCCTTTTTGTGATCGAAAATTTTTCAGCCTCTTCCTTAGCCATTTCAAGGACTTCATCTTCTAGAACTGGAGCTCTTCCCACGTATTTGAAAATACCACTCCCCGTTTTCTGGCCCAAACGACCAAGTTGGACCAGACGATCTATAAGAGTCCATAAAGAAGGGTCTTCCGGCCTGTCTTTCCACTCGGATTTCACCTTCTGTAAGACATCTAACCCGGAGAGGTCACACACACCGTTTGGTCCCATTGCCATCCCCCAGTCAAAAGCAACTTTGTCAATCCGTTCGGGGCTTGCTCCTTCTAGAATCATTTGTTGTGCCTCTCTTACGTAAGGGAAAAACATACGATTACCAACAAAACCAAAACATACACCAACAAGAACCGGGGTTTTTTTAATTTTTTTGGCCAAACTCATTGCCGTTGCGATAACAGTATCGCTAGTTTTTTTACCTCTTACTAACTCTAGTAGCGTCATTACGTTTGCCGGGGCAAAAAAATGCCAACCCATTACATTTTCTGGGCGATGGGTCGAATCTGCAATCTCATCAATATTCAATGTAGAGGTATTAGAAGCTAGTATGCAGGTCGCCTTTGCAACGGAATCTAACTCAGTGAAAATTGATTTTTTTAGTTCAAGGTTTTCAAAAACTGCCTCTACAATCAGGTCACAATCTGCCAGATCATCGTAACTCGTGGTACCTGAAATCATAGACATGCATCTAGTTTTTTGAGCTTCAGATAGCCTGCCTTTACTTACAGTATTCTGATAATTACCCTCAATAATACCCAAACCTTTATCTAGAGAAGCTTGATCTATTTCCTTTAATATCGTGGGAATCCCAGCATTTGCAAAATTCATTGCAATACCCCCTCCCATTGTTCCACCACCAACAACTCCGACTTTGATAACATTCAAAGGTTTGATAGTGGGCTCCAAACCAGGTACTTTAGAACATGCCCTTTCAGAAAAAAACATATGTCTTTGGGCAATTGACTGTTCCGAAGCCATACATTCTTGAAACAAATTATTTTCAATTTCTACGCCCTCATGATACCGCAAAGTAGCAGCTTCAACACACTGGATTATTTTCTCGGGAGCGAAAAATCCACGTGTTTTGCTCGAAATTTTAGAACGATATTCAGCAAACATATCTCGACTAAAAAGTGTATCGTCTACATACAGATCCTTTATCCTTTGTGGTTTTGCTTCGCTATTGATTAATTCTTTACAATAATCGATGGCTCCTTGAAGAAGGTCGTCTGACCCAATTTTATCAATTATACCATCAGACAATGCATCAACTGCTTTTATTGGCTTCCCAGAAACCATGATATCCAGTGCCCGTTTGGGGCCAACTAACCTAGTGAGTCGCTGAGTGCCTGTGGCTCCTGGCAATAATCCCAAGCTCACCTCCGGCAAGCCAACCATAGCACTCTCTAAGGCAAATCGGTAATGGCAACCCATTGCTGTCTCAAGCCCTCCTCCGAGAGCTGTTCCATGAATGGCCGCAACTAGAAGTTTTTCAAGTGATTCCATTCTGTGTATCACCTCTGGCAACCATGGATCTTCTCTAGGTTTATCAAATTCCGTAATGTCAGCCCCCGCAATAAATGTTCTACCGTGACACAGTAATATTGCAATTTGCGCGTCCTGATCTTTTTCGAACTGGTCCAAGCATCGCATTATCCCTTTTCGAACAAGAATAGATAAGGCATTAACGGGTGGACTGTTTATCTCTATTATCCCCACTATAAACCCGGATTGGTTTTCTCTTCTGTAACTTACAACTTGAGTCATTATTTACCCTTTAAACTTTTACTAAAATAATACTAATTTAAATAGAATTTACGTCTATAACAATTCGTCCTTTAATTTTACCTGACACTATTTGTTTACCCAAATCAAAAACGTCTGATAATTTAGCTACACTGGTCATACTTTCCAGGATAGAAAGATCAAGAAGTTCAGATAAATCTTTCCAAGCCCTTTCTCTGAGTGCCAAAGGGGCTTGAACCGAATCCACCCCCTGCAATCTGACATTTCGCAATATGAATGGCAAAACAGTTCCGGGAAGATCAGATCCACCTGCCAGTCCGCATGATGCAACGATACCACTATAATTCGTTTTTGCCAGAACATTTGAGAGCGTAGAAGAACCAACATTATCGATAGCCGCGGCCCAGCTTTCTTTATCTAACGGCCGACCTGGCGCGCTAAGCATTGTTCTGTCGATTATTTTTTTTGCGCCTAAATCCTTAAGGTAATCAGACTGTTCTATCCTCCCTGTTGACGCAATTACACTATAACCCAAGTTAGACAATAAAGTTATTGCAACAGACCCTACCCCACCTACAGACCCAGTCACTAAAATATCACCGTCCGATGGTTTAACACCATGATCTCTAATCGCGTTAACCGCAAGCATCGCCGTATATCCTGCAGTCCCAATAGCCATAGCCGATCGAGTTGAGAAATTTTCAGGCACAGGAATCAAAAAAGACGAATTGACACTTTGTTTTTGACTATAGCCTCCCCAGTATCTTTCGGATAAACCAAAGCCATTTACCAAAACTTTTTGACCAGGGGAAAACTTTTCATTCTCTGACTCAATCACGGAACCGGCAAGATCAATCCCACATACCATCGGAAATTTTTGGCAAATGGGAAGTTTATTGGTAACTGCAAGTCCATCTTTGTAATTAAGTGTCGAAAAATCAATGTCAATTAATACATCTTCATCTGGCAAGTCGGTAGTAGTGATTTGGCTTAATTCTGCGACGAATTTTCCGTCAGAATCCTTTTTAGCAATAATAGCGTTAAATTTTTGGCTCAATTTATAGTTTCCTTTCTTCTGATATAGATTACAATTGTGCTTAACATCATGATTAATTACAACCTTAGAAGAATTTTTTAAAAAATGGAGTTAAATTAGTGTGGAAAATATAAAAGATGGTAAAGGGCGTACGTTTCAACGTCCTTTCGTTTCAATTGAGGATGTTAAAACTTTACTCGAAGAACAAAACTATATACCTGAAAAAGAAATCTGTATAGCCACAAAACTTTCATTAGATTTAAAAAAACCAATACTTTTAGAAGGGGAAGCGGGAGTTGGCAAAACCGAACTTGCCAAAACATTGGCAAAAATATTAGACACTGAACTAATAAGATTGCAATGTTATGAAGGATTAGACCAATCAAGTGCGCTTTACGAATGGAACTATTCTCGTCAAATCCTAGAGGTAAGGCTTTCAGAACTTGCAAATCATACTAAGGAAGAGGTTGAGAAAAACATATTTAGTGAAAAATTTTTGCTTGATCGCCCACTTCTAAAAGCTGTAAAAAACACAACAACCAAACCTCCTGTGTTACTTATTGACGAAATAGACAGAGCTGATGAAGAATTTGAGGCCTTTTTGCTCGAGATACTATCTGACTATCAAGTTACCATACCAGAATTAGGCACTATCAAAGCAGTGGAGCCCCCAATAGTAATATTAACCTCAAACAGAACAAGAGATTTGAACAGTGCATTAAAGCGAAGATGTCTATACCTATGGATTGAGTACCCATCGTTAAGCAAAGAAATCAAAATAATTCAGAAGAAAGTACCAAATTTGAGTGAAACTTTAACAGAGAAAGTTGTAAAAACTATTCAATTGCTGAGAGGAACTGAAATCAGAAAAAAACCGGGTATTTCCGAGACGATTGATTGGGCAACCGCTCTATTTGCTTTAGAGATCGACAGTTTGACAATTGAGGTGGTAAACGAAACAGCTATAACGTTTTTAAAAAATAGAGACGATTTAGACCTACTTAAAGATATCGACTTATCGGACATTTTAAATTAATGGTTAAAACAACCAGCAAAATTAAACAAGGTCAAGAAAATCTATTCAAGCATATCTTTAACATATGTGAATTATGCCGTGATAAAGGATTAAAGGTTAGTCAAGCCGAGAAAATCGATATCTTTAGATCTTTGCCCTTCCTAGACGTGATCCAAAGAAATACGTTAAGACTTGCTCTTTGCATGCAAATTGCTAAATCTCGAGAAGATGAAGCTAAGTTCAATCGTTTATTCGAAACCTATTGGGGGGTTAAAGCCGAAGATACAGAAGGGGGGCTTTTGACAACCAACGCAGAATTACTACGAACTGACCTTCCCTCCGGTCGAGAAAACGAAGGACACCGTGACTTGCTTGCGGAAACAGCAACCGAAGGTTACGACCATACTAAAAACAATGCGAATCTTCTCAGCCGGTGGGATGCTTCTGCTCCCCCGCTCGATGAGACCATTTCAAAGATTGCTAAAAAATTAGCTTTTCAGAAATCTCGCAGAGAAAGAATTAGCTTAAAAGGCAAACGGATAGATATCAGGACTTCATTAAGATCAAATATTTGTTTTGGAGGAGATCTTTTCAAAATCTATAAAAAAAATAAAAAGCTTCTCAAAACCAAACTTGTGCTCCTTTGTGACGTTAGTGGTTCAATGGATGTATTTAATTCTTTTCTACTGCAGTTAATGTTTGGAATCCAAAAAAAAATTCCGACTTCTAGAACATTTGTATTCAGCACTGAAACTGATGAAATTACAGAGTTTTTGCAAAATAACAATGTTGAGGATTCAATGATAAAAATTTCCAATGCCGTAAGGCACTGGTCTGGAGGAACAGATATTTATGCAACTATTAAAAAAGTAAATAACACTGTTCTCAGAGAGTCAATGAAAAAAAACACGATTTTGATGATTGTTAGCGACGGATATGGAAGTAATAATTTTAAAAACAGTGATTCTGAGATCTCACCACTAGAAAGAGAGCTTCAAATATGTAAGCGATTGGTTAGGACACTAGTTTGGATTAACCCAATGTATGGAGCCTCCACGTTTGAGGTTAGAGCGGCCGCACTAAAAACGGCTATGCCATACATAGACCATTTTTTACCTGCCTTTAATACAATAGCGTTAAAGAAACTAGTTGACGGATTAATGCAAATTAAATAAATCCGATGCTTTTATTATTCACCTTTAAACTCAGGTGCTCTTTTCTCAATAAATGACCCGATCCCCTCTTTGGTATCTTTTGAGTAACGGGCTAATCCTGCTATCGCCCGAGTCTCAAGCTCTAGTTGATGCTCCATAGAGTTCACTGAACTATCTGCAAGAAGCCTTTTCGTTTCACCAAATGCTAATGAAGGTCCCGCGGCTAACTGGTATGCAACCTTAAAGGCTTCTTCGTGTAAATCCGCCTGAGGATAAATTCTTGAAATTAACCCAAGTTGAAGAGCTTCTTCAGCTTTAAGCACGGGATTAAGTAACATTAATTCCATTGCTTTTTTCTCTCCGACAATTCGGGGTAACATCCATGTGCTACCGCCATCAGGCGAAACGCCAATCTTTGTATAGGCAACCGTAAACCGTGCTGAATTAGAAGAAAACACCAGATCTCCGCTAATTGCAATTGAAAAGCCAGCTCCTGCCGCCGTTCCATTTACTGCTACAATGAATGGTGCGTCCATTCGCTTAAATCTAGAAATTGCCATGTGTAAACCAGTCGTAGTAAGCCTAAGGTATTCTGATAACTTATCACCTTGCTTCTGAAATGATGGCAGGTCTCCTCCTCCAGAAAACATCTTGCCATTGGCAGTTAAAACAACAGCTCTTATATTAGGAGCCGAATCACACATAGTTGATATTTCAAGTAGTTCGTTTGCCATTTCTAAGTTCAAAGAATTGGCATCATCGGGACGATTTAGGGTTATTATTGCTACCTTATCAATTATTTTTAATTCAAGTGTTTTATATCCCAATGTTAACCTCCTTTTAATTTTTTATTATGGCGATTTTTTTCGGGTTGCTAATCGGCCAATAATATTAGATCTCTCCTTATCTGAATATTTTACCCACTTCACAATTTCCTCTCTTGTTCTGTAGCAGCCAACGCAAAATTTCCTATCATCACTCAATAGACAAAGTCCGATACATGGACTCTTAGTCTCACACATAAACAGACTCCTTGCTAGCAATCTCGCGCAAATACTCAAGACCTTTAATTGCTCTACTTCCATACCAGGAGATTTTCTCTCCGTCGATTAGAGAAACGTTATTACAACTTTTACATAATGTTTTAATTTCAGCAACATGTTTCTCTTTAAATGGGTAAGGTTCACTACTTAACAAAATAGCATCACAACCAAAAGATAGAAGTTCAGCTTCACTGATAACTGGATATCTTTCTTTGCTAAGAAAATTAACGGTATTGTAATTTATCAACTCTAGCATTTTTGATATATATGTATCTCGCGCTACGGACATCCAAGGTTTTCTCCAGATCAAGTACAGCACATCTTTTGGCTTGTAAAACCTTGAATCCTTTTTTAGTGCCAGCAAGCTCTGTTTAAATTTTATTGAAAGGGTTCTAGCTAATTCCATCCGTGAAAAAATTTTTCCAAAAGTTTCAAATAAAATTAAATTATCAAGAGGTGTTTGAGGGTGTGTCACGATTACTTCTACGTTTTTGTTTTTAAATTGTTCAAACAGCTCTTTTTTATTTTCATCGATATTCATTATGATGTGCGTGGGCTCTAGATCTAAAATAACTGACGAATCTACACATTTTGTTCCACCAAATTTTGGAATATCTCTCAATAACTTTTGTGGATGAACACAAAATTTGGTGCACCCGACAATATTTGCCAATAAATCTAAGTCATGGAGTAATTCAGTCAAACTGGGCACCATAGACACGATTCTAGGGTTACCAATTATTATTTTATCATGATGCCTAGTAACAACCTTTTTCATTAAATTTTTCCAGTGTTGGCATTACATACTTCGACGGTATTCTCCGCCAACTCCATACAATGAGTTGGATATCTGGCCTAAAGATGAGCACTTCGTGGTCTCCATCAACTCTTCAAAACAATTACCTTTATTTATCGCTGTCTGTTTAAGTTGTGCCAAGGCGGTTTCTGCCTCAGTTGAATTAATATTTTGATAATTTGAAAGATTTGAAATCTGATCTTCTTTTTCATCCCTTGTTGACCTTATTAGCTCGATTTCCATTGATTCTTCTCCTCCTAAATCATCTTTTGCTAAGAAGGTGTTTACTCCAATTAAAGGTAAAGACCCATCGTGTTTTTTTGTCTCATAAAGCATGCTCTCGTCTTGTATTTTCGAACGCTGATACATCGTATCCATAGCTCCCAGGACCCCGCCTCTCGTTGAAATATTTTCGAATTCTTTTAGGACGGCCTCCTCTACTAAATCAGTAAGCTCATCCACAATAAATGCCCCTTGAATTGGATTCTCACAAAAATTTAATCCAAATTCCTTGTTGATTATTAATTGAATGGCTACAGCTCGACGTACAGATTCTTCAGTCGGAGTTGTAATTGCCTCGTCATAAGCATTAGTATGCAGACTATTACAGTTATCGAAAAGAGCACACAGCGCTTGCAAGGTAGTTCTAATATCGTTAAAGCTGATCTCCTGTGCATGAAGGCTCCTACCCGAAGTTTGAATATGATACTTCAATTTTTGACTCCTTTCAGAGGCGCCATAACGCTCTTTCATCGCTCTGGCCCAGATCCTTCTAGCCACTCGTCCTATAACTGTATATTCTGGATCCATTCCATTAGAAAAGAAGAAACTTAAGTTTGGGGCAAAGTCGTCAATTTTCATTCCACGGGCAAGATAATATTCAACAATCGTAAAGCCGTTCGACAACGTAAATGCCAATTGACTAATAGGATTAGCTCCTGCTTCAGCTATATGATAACCACTTATCGAAACACTATAAAAATTACGAACGCTTTTTTCGATAAAGTACTCCTGAACGTCGCCCATTAGCCGTAAGGAAAACTCAGTTGAAAATATACAAGTATTTTGAGCTTGATCCTCTTTTAAAATGTCCGCCTGAACCGTGCCACGCACTTTACGAAGTGCGTCGACCTTAATTTTCTCATATGTTAATTTGTCAATTATCTTGTCGCTACTCAAACCTAGAAAACCTAACCCAAGACCCTCGTTTCCATTAGGGAGCTTTCCACCATATTGCGGCTGATCTCTATATTTAAAATATTGTTCAATACTCTTTCTAGCGCCATTCCACTTTCCAGATTTTTTTAAATATAACTCAACTTGCTGATCTATCGCGGTGTTCATGAAAAATGCGAGTATTATCGGCGCCGGACCATTGATAGTCATTGACACCGAGGTAGAAGGGGCGCAAAGATCGAAACCTGAGTATAATTTTTTTGCATCATCTAAGTTTGCAACTGAAACACCGGAGTTACCAACCTTGCCATAAATATCGGGACGATGGTGAGGATCCTCGCCGTAAAGGGTCACTGAATCAAAAGCCGTCGAAAGTCGAACAGCCTCTTGCCCTTCCGCTAAGTAGTGAAAGCGGGCATTAGTTCTCTCAGGCGTCCCCTCCCCAGCAAACATTCGTATTGGGTCCTCTCCGCTTCTTCTGTAAGGAAAAACTCCACCAGTAAATGGATAAAATCCAGGAAGATTTTCTTTGGCTATAAACGCGAGAGTCAATCCCCAGTCATCAAATTTTGGTGGGGATATTTTTGGAATATCTAAGCCACTTAAAGTCCTAACAAAGTTTTCGCCTTTTATAATTTTATCTCTAATTTGATATTCATATTCAGGCTCTGTTACCCCTTTGATTCTTTCGGCCCAATTTTTTAGGTCTCGCCGAAAAGAACCCAGCTCATTCAATTTTTCATTGTATTTTTGTCGCATGGAAACTAATGTATTATCTTCGCCGCTCTTCGTTATCTTATCCTTTTCGTAAAAGCTAAGCGATTCTGGGACATTTTCACCATCAAGCAACGATAAACATTTATAAAGAGAAAAGGCTAAGGATGCAGCTTTACTTTTTGTTTGAATATCCTTGTCGATGATTCGTGAACTTTCCGAAATTTCAGCGAGGTATCGAGAACGAGACGCGGGAATGATTTGAGAAGGATCTGGCATGACAGCTGTAAAATTAGCTGCTGGTATCCAATCAGAATCTTTTAAATCACTCTTCTGTTGAATCAAAGCGCACAATTTCGTAAACACATGGGATAACCCGTCGTCGTTAAATTGACTCGCAATAGTTGGATAGACCGGAATATCCTCATCATTAAAACTAAATTTGTTATGATTTCTTTTCCATTGCTTTTTAATATCTCTGAGTGCGTCAGCTGAACTTTTTCTATCAAATTTATTTAATATTATTAAGTCGGCGAAATCTAACATATCAATCTTTTCAAGCTGGCTGCTGGCACCATACTCAGATGTCATTACATAAACAGAGAGATCAACTAAATCTACTATCTCGCTATCGCTTTGACCAATTCCAGCCGTCTCCACAATGATAAGATTGAAATCTAGTGACCTCATATAAGCAATAGCATCATTAAGAATAGCACTCGTCGATTTATTTTGTCGCCGTGTAGCCATCGAGCGCATAAAGGTAGTCGAATCTCTAAGACTATTCATTCTAATTCGATCTCCAAGCAAAGCTCCCCCTGTTCTACGCCTGGTTGGATCAACTGCTAGTACGCCAATTCTGATCTTTGGCAAGTGCATTTTAAATCTAGACATTATTTCATCTGTAACACTACTCTTTCCAGAGCCGCCCGTGCCTGTTATACCAATCACTATGCAATTGTCACTTGCCAACTCCCATTCTTTACGAAGAACATTAAGTTTAGCCTCCGAAAAATCATTATCTTCAATAGCAGATATCATTTTAGAAGTGGCTAAGTCGGGGTTATTTTGCGCGGATTGATGTTTACCACCAAGTCTCCTACTTTTTTCACATCGCACTATTAAGTCTTTAATCATACCATCAAGACCCATTCGCATACCGTCGTTAGGATGATAAATCTTTTCAATTCCATACTCTTCCAAGCTAGCTATCTCTTCTTCAGTAATCGTGCCTCCCCCGCCGCCAAATATTTTTACATGCTGAGCACCTAACTGATTTAACATGTCATACATATACTTAAAAAACTCGTTATGGCCTCCTTGATAAGAGCTTATGGCAATACCATCGGCATCCTCTTGAATAGCAGCTTCAACTATTTCCCGAACGGAACGGTTATGCCCCAAGTGAATCACCTCGGCTCCTTCTGCTTGTATCATCCTCCTCATTACATTTATCGCTGCATCATGGCCATCAAATAAGGAGGCTGCTGTTACAAAACGTAAAGGGCTTTTTTCCTCACTAATATCCAGTTTATTTTTTAATTCATTTTCTTGAGTACTCATAATATTAGAACCTTACTTGGTTGTTTAAATCTTAATCCTCTTATCGTCCACAAAGCCTATTTACTGTCCATCTTCCAAATGCCGTTCCAATCGGCATGATTTTCTTTTATTAGATGTTTGCATCTATTTATATAAGTATGAGAGAGCTTATCGTTCTCGTTTGCCTTTAAACAGTTTTCAAACGATAAAATAGCTTTATCAAAATTCCCTAGCTTATAATCTTCTCTGCCCTGGTTAAAATAATTCACTACCTCCAAAAGATTTGGAAACGTTTTTTCATTATGATAATCAAGAACTTCATGGATGCCCACTGGTTCTGTCTTACCTTTGACAATTACGTCATCAATATACCTTACCCTATATGTCCCCTTTAGTTTTTTAAAAGTATAATCACTTATCAAAATTCTTGCATTGTATTGCTTGCAAGCACTTTCTAATCTCGCGGCCAAATTAACTCCATCACCTATCATTGTGTAATCCATTCGCTTTTCAGACCCTATGTTACCAGCCACTACATTATCGGTATTTAAGCCTAAACCCATATCCAGGGGAAGAATTCCCACTTTCTCTCGTTCTTTATTCCAGGCCCAAAGTCGATTTATCATGTTAATAGCTGCTTTTAAACCTCGATCCTCGTCATCATCATAGGTTATCGGCAAACCAAACGCTGCCATTATAGCGTCACCTATAAATTTGTCTAAGATACCTCCTTGCTCGGTTATACATTCCACCATAATCTCAAAATACTGATTCAGTAGCTTAACCGTTCCTTGGGCGCCTAGTTGTTCGGTGATATTGGTGAAACTTCGTATATCGGAGAATAATATTGTGGCTTCGGTGTTCTGCCCTCCCATTATTTCCGATCCTTTTTCTAATAGCTGATCAGCAATCGCCGGGTCCATGTAACGCGACATGGTGGTTTTCACTCTTTTTTCGGAGGAAATATCTTCAAAGATAACAAGCGTACCCATAAAATCATCAACTTTATTGATTATACCGCTAGTTAACTCCTCACTTATGAGCGGTAGTATGGATAAGTTAACTGAGATTACTTCAGTCTCTTTTTTTTCTTTACTATCAACAACTATTTCTACATCCATAATAGTGACTGGATTTCGAGTTTCTTTTACAGATAGTATCTTTTTAAAAATCCATTCTCTTGAGCCTGAAAAAAAATCGTCCGCCGATCGTGCGACAACGTCACTTTGTTTAATATTCAGCATATTAAGCCCAGCTCTATTACAAGTCACAATCACTCCGTCTTCGTTAACAGTAATCACACCGTTTGACATGCTAGATAGCATGCTTTCGTTATATTTCTTGGATTTTGAAATGTCCTCAAACAGCTTTGCATTTTCAAGAGAAATGGCAATTTGTTGGGTAAAAGCTGTTAGTCGAGATTCATCTTCATTGGTAAATTTATCACCTCTCTTATTCAAAACCTGAGTACAACCTATCACCTCGGAGTTTTTATTTCTTATCGGCACACATAAGATCGATCTAGTAAAATAACCAGTTTTTTTATCGAATTCTGGATTAAACCGCAAGTCTGCATAAGCGTGCGGTATATTTATTGTTTTTCCTGAAGTAAAAACACTACCAGCTATCCCGGCATCATTCGGCAACCTTATCTCACCTATTCCTTCCCCCATAGCTGCCCTAGAGAACAGTTCGCCTGACCTACTGTCATTTAAAAATAATGTTGCTCTGTCTGCATTTAACATTCTGGCAGCTTCTTCCATCACCTTTCTAAGCAATTTATTTAAATCGATTTCCGCAGTAACGTCGGAGACTATATTCATGAACTCAATCTCTTTAGCACGTTTCTTCTCATAAAGCTCTGCATTTTGAGCGTTTTGTATGGATTTAGCTGCTCTGCTAGCGGCCGCTTCGACAAACAATAAGTTATCTTTGGTAAATCTACCAACTTTTTTATTCAGAACCTCGATAACACCAATGGTTTTGCCTGCAAAATTTTTAACTGGACAGCAAATCATATTTTTTGTTTTGAAGCCTGTTTGTTGATCAATTTCCCGATTAAATCGCGTATCTTTAGATACATCATGAACAATTTCACCAGCCTCAGATTGATAGACTGCTCCCGCTATTCCCACCGTGTTCAAAATTCTGATTTCACGAACCAGATCTCCTTGAGCAACTCGTGAATAAAGTTCATTTGTTTCGTCATCATTCAAAAACAAAGTCGCTCGATCTGCATTTAACTCTTGAGTTAAAAACTTTACAACTTTCCTAAGAATTTGGCTAAGATCATTTAAACCAGCGACTTGTCCGTTGATTTCTAATAATAATTCTGTTCGATTTAACCTAAACTTCAACTCGTTAATGGTGTCATTTTTTTTGGCCATTTAAATAACTGTCAATAATATTTGCAAATCTAAATGTTGTTTTCTAATTTATTTCTCAAGTGTTTTATGGTTTGTCTCAGTTGACTTATTTCACCCGATGAACTGGAAAGTAGTTTTTGAAGGTCACGATCTTTCTCATATTCGGAATTTTCTAGTTCTTCCCTGAGCGAAACACAAGAGTTTTTTAATTGCCTTATTTCATTTTCATAGGACTGTGTAGTCTTTTGAATAGAATCCTGAGCGTCAAAGGCTCCCCGCTCTAATAATTCTCTCAACGCGATAATCGATAACTTTAAATTCGTTATCTCATCATTTTTGTCAGCAAGTATTTTTTGAATTTCTTTATTTTTTTTAAAATTTAGCTGATCAAGCTCTTGCTTTAAGGAATTAATAATTTCATGCAGACCATTTTTTTCTTGGTCGTTTTGCGATTTTAACTCCTGCAAATATAAATTAAATTCAATATTAAAATCTGCATCCGTTTTTCTATATCTGTCAATTAATTTACCCATATTTTATTTTTTTCTCTTAAAATTAATCAAAGGAATATTCTTTAGAAGGAAAAAGCCCGGACTTTACTTCCTTAACATAGGCTTTTAAGGCACCCTGAATAGAACCCTCCTGCTCCATAAAATTTTTAGAAAACCGTGTACGTTTACCCGGCGCTATATCTATTGCGTCATACAAAACTAAAATTTGACCATCAACTTCTTTACCCGCGCCAATTCCTATAACTGGAACTTTTGACTCAATAGTAATGTTTTTCGCAAGCTCAATGGGGACGCATTCCAAAAGCAATAAATCCGCTCCGGCTTCCACTAAAGATAAAGCGTCATCTTGCATTTTTTTTGCCGCTTCTAACTCGCGACCTTGAACCCTATAACCACCATATTTATGGATCGCTTGTGGGGTTAGACCTAGGTGTGCACAAACTGGAATACCACATTCGGTAAGCCGTTTAACCATATCAATCTCAAGCTCACCCCATTCCAACTTTATAAACTCTGCACCACCCTCTTTCATAAGGAGCGCTGCATTAGCTAGGCATTCGGCAGGGGTAGCGTAGCTCATAAAGGGCATATCGACCATGATCATTGCCCGATTTACTCCTCTGTTCACCATTTTGGAGTGATAAATCATATCTTCGATACTCACGGGAACAGTAGTTTGATGCCCTTGGACAACCATTCCAACGCTATCGCCCACTAAAATCACATCTATCCCTATATTATCTAAAATCTGTCCAAAAGCAGCATCGTAAGCAGTCATGCAAGCGATCTTTTCTTTCTTTTTTTTAAAATTTTTTAAAGTTAGGGCTGTTACTTTTTCGTTTCCGCTCATTTAGCTTATACTCTTTTTGAACTATTCATTCTTAAACTTTCAAGTTTAGATTCCCTGCATCCAATCAAACAATGCACTTGAAATTTCATCTGGCGAATCTTCTTGAATAAAGTGAAGCCCTTTCACAGTAACTTCCTTCTGATTAGTCCAACTTCGGACAATCTCTTTAATACGGCTTGTAACTATGACGCCAGGGTCAGCATTGATAAATAATTTCGAAACATCGTTTTCTCGCAAAACTGCATTGTAGCGTTTAACAACGGCACAGACGTCAGAAGGTACATTAGCAATTGGTAACTGTCTTGGCCAGGCAAGAGTTGGTAAACGAGCCATACCCTCATCTGTGAACGGACGTCTATATTCATCCATTTCTTCATTAGTCAATCGTCTCAGGATTGAGGCAGGAAGTATCCTCTCAACAAAAATATTTTTTTTCAAGATCATCTCTTCGCCTCTGCCCCCTCTCAAGCCTTGAAAAATTTTTCTTGAACTTTCTGGCCAATCGGCCCAGTCCATCCGGTCGTAAATGGCCTCCATGTGGCAAATTCCATCAACCGTATCCGGACTATCTGCGAAATAATCAAATCCAAGCGCACTGCCCCAATCATGAAGTACGAATATAATATTTTTCTCTACTCCTAATGCCTGGAGAGCCTTTCGCCAATAGTTTTTATGGTTGTTAAAAGTATAGCTAGAGTTATTAATGTCAGAAATTTTGTCTGAATCACCCATTCCAACTAGGTCAATAGCAATACATCTGCCCAACTGACTTATCTTGGGCATGATTTTTCTCCAAAGAAAAGAAGAAGTTGGATTGCCATGTTGAAAAATAATAGGACGACCAACCCCCATTTCAACATAGCTTATTTTTAGCCCACTAACATTTACACTTTTTTTTAGGCTTCTCCAATTAGACGACAAATTCTTGCCTCCTTCAGGTTACAAATTTTTTATTCCATCAAGAATCTTTTTTGCTTGTTCGATGTGAGGTTTATCAATCATTTTTCCGTCGAGTTGAAGAGTTCCGGCATCAGGATTTTCCTCAAATAAAGCCAAAACAGCCCTCGAATGCTCTATTTCTTCTTTCGTCGGCGTAAAAGCTTGATTTATAATATCCACTTGACATGGGTGAATCGCTAACTTCCCTGTAAACCCATCTTTCCTTGCTTGGTCACAAACAATCGCGAGTTGGGAAGTATCTCGAAAATCAGCCATAACCGTATCCAATGCTTCAATGTTGGCAGCATAAGCACCGAACAAACAGAGAGAACGTACCATTTGATAGGGAGATGTCCAGTCTTTGGTTGATGTCAAACTAGTTGATGCCCTAACAGCAGCTCCTAAATCCTCTGCACCCCAAGTGATTCCATTTAGTCTTACTGAACAATTTTCGTAGCTTCCCATATTAAAAACTGAAGCTGCTGTCTCTGTGGCTACTGCTATAATCTTAATAGAGTTCTTTGGATAACCATTAGCAACCTCCAAGACATCTAAATAACTCGATAACTTTTGTATGTCACTTCCGCTATTGCATTTAGGCAATAAAATACCAGCAGGAGCCCCAGTAACTATATCTGCTATATCAGAAAGACAATACTCGGTATCCAAAGGGTTGACACGAACGTAAAGCTTGGGCTTAACCCCTTTTGATTTAACTTTCAGGAACTCTGTGACCATACCTCTCGCAATTACCTTCTGAGATTCCGATACAGAATCCTCTAAATCCAAGATAACAACATCAGCATTACCTTCGCTTGCCTTTGTCATCTTTTTTTCGCTGTCTCCAGGCGCAAAAAGAAGCGATCTAATCATCGGATTTCCTCAACATTAGCCCCGATCTTTTACAGGAAGCCACCAACTCATTTTTTTGATTAAATGCTCGATGTTGAAAGATAACTATCCCATTGTCAGGTCTTGAATTACTTAGTCTTTTATCTAAAATCTCAGTCTCCACCCTAATGGTATCTCCGTGAAAAAGGGGTTTAGGGAAGCGTACTTCATCCCAACCTAAATTTGCGGCGGTTGTTCCCAAAGTAGTTTCATGAACCGAAATTCCTACCATGAGCGCCAAGGTAAAAGTACTATTTACAATTCTGGTCCCATAAGGAGACTCATTTTTCATATATTCCTCATCTAGGTGTAATCTAGCTGGATTATGGGTCATAGTGGTGAACAGAACATTATCTGTTTCAGTAATGGTTCTTCTGATTGGGTGATCAAAAATCTGACCTATTTTAAATTCCTCATAAAATAATCCTGCCATTAAAAGATCTCCACTTCCGTTGCTGTTAGGTTATTATACTTCAAAAAAATCATGAAATTTGTCTCTCAACATGTTTTTTTGAACTTTTCCCATCACATTTGTAGGCAAAGATTTAACATTAAATATGGTTTTCGGTACCTTATAATTGGCTATTCTCGATTTTAACGTCCGCAGATTTGTCTCAATTTCATCATGTTTCATCTGGGGCCCCGTAACGGCAGCTACCACTGCTTCGCCAAAATCACTATGAGGCACCCCAAACACCGCTATCTCTCTTCCGGGTAAAATTTGCTCTAGTTCTCTTTCAATTTCTTTTGGATAAACATTCATACCGCCAGTAATGATCATATCTTTGCTTCTCCCTACAAGGTAAAGATAATTCTCATCATCTAGATATCCTAAATCTCCAGTCTTAAACCAACCATCTTTCTCGCATACCATTTGCGACACACTTTTGCCTTTCACCCAAACTTCTCCTACTTCTCCATCTGCAATTGCCCGAACCTGCAAACTTACAGAAGAGATAGCTTTTCCAACTGAGCCAGGTTTCCTCTTCCCTAATACAGGATTAGAACTAATTACCCCAGTCTCTGTCATTCCATATCTTTCAAGTATCGTATGTCCAGTAGAACCCTTAAATCGCTTTAAAATTGATTCAGACAAAGGAGCAGAGCCAGATATAAATAATCGAATTTTAGAATAATTAATCTTTTTGACCACTGGGTTATTTAGAATTCTATGGTAAAAGGTTGGCACCCCCATAAAGATAGTAGCCCGTTCCAGGTATTGCATTACCTCTTCAACAGAAAATTTTGGCAATGCGATTAAATTAGCGCCTGACAACAGCACCGAATTTAAGGATATCAACAAGCCATGTATGTGGTACATTGGTAATGTGTGAAGCAGTACATCCGACGCTCCGAGACCCCATTCTGAGGAAAGAGCTGCCGCATTTGTCTTCAAATTCTCGTGTGATAATCCAATAGGTTTAGGTAAGCCAGTAGTCCCAGATGAGTATAAGAGTACTGCTAAGTCCTGCGGCCTAACTGCAGCTGCTTTGAATTCAATTGGTCTTTTAACATCAATAAGTTTATTAATTTCAATAGCTTTTGATTTATTATTAATAATTTTTTTAATTAATGGATTGATATCTGATGAGACCAGTACTAAATCAGGGTTAAAATCATCTATGAAATATTTTACCTCTTTCTCCGAATAGGACGGGTTTAAAGGGTTGAAGACTAGACCGAATTTTAATGCCGCCAAATAGATCTTAAAGTAAGTTGTATTTTTATGAGCTATGATAGTGACCCGATCCCCCTGTTGTAATTTTTGCTCCTCAAAAAATAGGCAAACAGAATCAACACACAATTTAACAATCTCTAATGTGTTATTTTTTGCCGGCACAAATAACTTGAATTCAGGATTGGTTCTAGACAAATCGGTAAATAAATTATGGACGACTGACTTTTCTTCCAACATATTGGCGATTTTAATGGCCTAAATCAGACCAAATATAGAAACACTTGCAACATTTCTGAATGGATGTCCTCCAAGGTTATGAGTGAGGCCAACAGAAGGGGAATCTAGTTGTCGCTCCCCCGCTCTACCCAGCAGTTGATTATAGATCTCGTAGGTCATTCTTAGACCACTTGCCCCTATTGGATGGCCAAAACACTTCAGCCCGCCATCAATTTGACAAGGGATTTTACCATCTTTGTCAAATTTACCGTCTAAAACCGCGTTAACTCCTTGCCCCTCGGCACAGAGACCAAGATCCTCCATTACAACTAATTCGGTTATAGAAAAACAGTCATGTACTTCAGTTAAGTGTATCTCTTTTTCCGGATTTCTAATTCCAGCCTCTTTATAGGCCCTTTCTGAGGCAATTCTGGTAGTCAAAAGATAACTACCATCCCATGAACTATTTGACATTTCTAAACCGTTGCTAGGAGCTAATTGCATCGCTTTTACCACCACAAAATTTTTCAAACCCAGCGCCCTAGCCTTTTCAATGCTCATTACTATCGCACAAGCCGCGCCGTCGCTTACACCGCAGCAATCATAAAGACCTAAGGGTGCTGAAACCATTGGGGCATTCATTGCTTGTTCTTCAGTAATTTCTTTTCTTAAATGGGCCTTGGGATTCAAAACTCCATTTGCATGGCTTTTAACAGAAACATGGGCCATAGCCCTTTTTAAATCTTTAGGGTTCTTTTTATGTTTTTCAGAGTAAGCCGTGGCTAATTGGGCAAAAGCACCTGGCGCAGTGCTATTGGGCAACCATAAATCATCAAAAGTGCCTTTGCTTCTTTCTGGAAGGCCGGGATAACCCGTATCTTTCAGTTTCTCTACTCCGACTGCCATAGCAACATCGCAAGCTCCCGCAGCAACCGCGTAGACGGCGCCCCTAAGTGCTTCTGTACCGGTAGCACACATATTCTCCACTCTTGTGACCGGGATGTTTGGGAGGCGCAATGAGATACTTAAAGGCAATGCAGATTTCCCTGCACTCTGTTCTTGAAAAAAAAGGCCAAGCCAAGCCATCTCAATTTGATTTCTATTAACTGGGGAATCTTGGATGGCCTCATCAAAAGCCTCCAAAATCAGTTCTTCTGGCCCACAATCCCATCTCTCCCCGAATTTAGAACAGCCCATGCCTACAATTGCAACCTTATCTTTTATTCCTGATGCCATAACAATCCCTCTCTTGAATTAAACTTAGCTCGGCGCCGGTTTCCAAAAATATCTTCTAAAATCTCTTTTATCATCGAAATCCTTGATTCTAAAAACCAATCGAACGTTATCACCTACTTTGACTTGTCCGGGACCAAAATCGGCAAACTCAAGCATAATATTAGCCTCTCCCTCGAACTCCACGTTACCGTAGATGTAAGGAGGAGACGGCGTGTAAGCCAACCAATCCTCAGTAAACGACTTGACTCGACCAACCATATTCGCAAGCGATTCGAATTCTTGAGAATGGGAAGCGCCACATTTTACGCAGATTAAGCTTTTAGGAAATTGTAAGGTATTACACTTTGTGCATCTTCCACCAAGCATACCTGTTATCTCCTTGTTTTTTCGATAAAAAGCAGACAAAGCCGTCCTGTTATCTCTCTCAGCTCGCAGCCCAAAATCAATTGCAATCATGTCCCGAAGAGACAAAAATTGAGTATAGTTTTTCACAACACGCCTATTTAACTCAAAATCCCAATCATTAGTAAGTTTTTCTTTAGTCCTTTTGAGCAAAACCACATCAGCCCCCTGGCCAAAACCTACAACTAAAATGAGATCAGCTTCCTTTGAATGCTTAACAGCCTCGGCTAACATTAACAAGGGGTGCGCGGTGCCTGCATCTCCTACCGAAGAATATAAATTATTTGCGATTTTTTCGGGAGAAATCCCTAATTTTTTCGCGACGGAACGCGACGCTCCGCTTGAGCCGTGCACTATTACTTTATCTAAATTTTCCGTACTTATCGTAGCAGCTTTCATAACATCATCTATTGCTTGAGGGACGGTTTTTAACCACCCTTCTTCTCTCACCCAACGTTCCTCTAGGGCATAATCAAATCGATTTCCTCTGGAGCGATATTGATCAACGAGGTCGTCATGAATCGAAGAGGCCGCTATTATTTCTGCTTTTACTCGGCCTTGACCAAGTAAAACCGCAGCAGCAGCATGGCCATAGCTCATTTCCTGAGCGCTCCCTGGCTTTGCATCACGACAATCAGACGCAACCAGTAAACCATCCGCTTTAGTTTCAAAATGTCTTACCAAAGCACTAACAGCAGCCCTTCTGCTACCAAAGACGTCCTCATTTCTTACACTTGATGGCATGTTCAATGCACTACAGATGATCCCACTATTACTCCGGTCAGCAAAGGGAAATGTTGTTGAGGCGAAAGTTACTCTTGAAGGTGGTTGTTGATTGGAAGATAAGCAACGTCGCGCAGCCTCAAAACCCATGGTAATTGCATCCTCATCCCAATTAGCTACAGCCCTCTCGCCTGTCGCTAATCCTTTCAAACTCGGAACGGCCCAGCCAACCGCGCCATAAATTTCACCTCGCTCTAGCCGCATGGGTGGCACATAAGGTGCTAGATTAAGTATGCCATAACTCATAAATTAATTGCCTTTAACTAAAAATATCGAACAATCCTGAATCAGTTTCACCATAGTAATCTAGATGAACAGAGAAACCAAAAACTGTTTTTTTGTTACTTCAACTTAAAAACGACAATACTATTAAAAAAATTAGAGAAAACAACATTATATGATTATTTACTTAAGTAATATGTTGGATATAAATTTAAGCTCATCTATGCTACTTACATTAAAGATTAGGCTTCCAAGTTTTTGCTCTGAGTATGCCTGTTGCCAATTCTCTAATTGTGCTGCAACATGTTTCTTTGGTCCTACCAGAGACGTTTCATCCACTAGACTATCTGGAACGATTTGGGCTGCTTTATCCTTTTCACCTGATAAAAATAAGTCTTGAATCACCTTCGCTTCTTTTACATAACCTAATCTTTGAGCGTAATCATTATAGAAATTCTTTTGGCGCGAACCCATGCCCCCTATATAAAGAGCAAACGTATTTTTTATTTTCATCCTGCAAGCATTCATGTCATCGCCCATTGATACGCGAATAACCGTCGCCAAATCGAAATTATCTAGCGATTTTTTTTTATGCATTGATAGAGCGAATCCTTTATTCAGTGAACGGGACCACAAACTGGTTTTTTTTGGATCCATCCAAACTAGAATGCAACCATCCGCAATTTCTGCGGCTGTAGCTACTCCTTTTTCTGTTGCAACACCAGTATAAATTGGAATACTCGAACTCCTGTGTAAAATACTTTTTAGTGGCTTTCCTTGACCCATCGCTCCCTCCCCCCTGAAAGGAATCTGATAATGCTCCCCCTCATGAACAAGAGGCTGCTCTCGCAAAAATATATTTTTTAGTATAGAAACGTATTCTTTGGTTCTTTGGATGGGCTTTCCGTAAGGTTCGCCGTACCAGCCCTCAACAACCTGAGGGCCTGAAGCGCCAATTCCGACAATAAAACGTCCTTCTGAAAGATGATTTAAGGTCATAGCCGTCATAGCTGTCATCGCAGGAGTACGAGCACTCATTTGCATGATCGCTGTTCCTGCTTTTATGGTGTTGGTTTTTGCTAGAATCCATGCGGCTGGAGTGACTGCATCAGAACCCCAAGCTTCAGCTGTCCAAACAGAAGAGTAACCCAGTGATTCTGCCGCTAAGACTAGCTCAGTCGGAACTGACGCTTTCGAACCGGAATAGCCTAACATAACGCCTATTTTCATTATTTTATCCAAAAATTACATTATAAACATACATATAGATTAAAAACTTAAAAAAATTTTAATTAGAAAAATAGCATCTTAATGTGATAACCATTTTGAAGTATCATCTGTTTTTAGACTACCGAAATTGAAAGCCTAAAGCAAAAGTAGTGATTTCGGATAATCACAAGGCAAAATTATTTGAAGCCCCAATTTTCAATTACAAGAATAGCTGTAGAAGTTTATTCCCCATATCTTTATTGCTTGTTTTTTAGTAATTTTCTATACTTAGACAAATAGTTATAAAGATATTGCTACCCGTTCTAAAGAGAAAATTCTCCTACGGAAAATTTAAAGAAAATCCTTTGCTGGATTTAATCGAAAAATGAGGAATAATTAATGGCCACAATTGCTAAAGATATTAAGCATACTGCTGGAGGTGAGAATAAGAGAACCCTCCTTGACATGATAAACACAAGAGACGAGCTGACTTCACAATCAGGGCACTATTATGGGGTAACAGAACTATCTTTAAGAGATTCTGATCCGATTAAATACGAGCGTTTTTATTCAAAAATACATGCATCAGTTCTTGCGGCCAGAGAATCCGCCAGATACGTCGCCGCCAGTCCTGGATCCCGTGAAATGGGAGAGGTTTTGTGGGGGCTAGCAACTCCAGAAGGCGACACATTGGCAGTCTCGGCTGGCTTCTTGTCACATACCGCAATTTTTCCAGTAGCCGTTAGATACATGGCGAAAAATCAATATGATGTAAATGATGGGATTGAAGATGGCGATGTTTATGCCGTAAGTGATGGGTTAACCGGTGGCGTGCCTCATCCGGGCGACTTCTATTCTTTTGTACCAATTTGCATAGAGGGTGAAGTGATTGCATGGGCTATAGGTATAAATCATCTTATGGAAAATGGAGCGCCGGTTGCAGGAAGTTGGGCGACATTTTCTGTAGACACGTTCATGGACGGCTTAGTTTGTCCGCCAATGAGGACGGGAAGAAAACTAAAACAAGAGAGTTGGTGGAAGGCGATTTGGGAACGCAGGACCCGGGCGGCAACAATGAATATTTTAGATGACAAGATGCGGCTGGCGGGATGTGCGATGATTCATGAAACAACTCATAAGTTAATAGAAGAATTTGGTCTGGACTATTACAAGCGAGCAATCAGAGAAGTCATAGAAGAATCAAGAGGAATGGTAGTAGATAATATGAAATCAACTATGGTTCCGGGAACCTACAATGGTTGTGCTTTTCGTTTAGTAAAATACAAAGGATTGCAGAATGTTTGGGCACATGCAGACAAGAACACACTAATTCATGTAAGAGGCAGTGTAGAACCAAACGAAAAAGGAATTAAAATCGATGCTGAAGGAAGTTCAAAATGGGGATATCATTCTTATAATGCGACCCCAGGAGGGACCGATTGTGCCATCTTTCTCGGTATGATTAATTCCTTCTCACACAACACAAAAGTAACAGCAGGGATTGAATTGGCGGTTCAACGAAACTATCCGAGAGGCAGTATCTACAATCCAGACAACGAATTTACCAGTAATTCCAATCTTTGGGCGCAGACGGTCGCATTAAACAGCATTGGTTTCGGGGCTGTTAGCAGAGGAATGTTCAGTAGAGGCTATTTGGAAGAAGCATTCACTATAGACGGCAATTGGGGTGCATTCCAAGGACAAGGAACCACAGAGGACGGGAGTGCCTATGGGTTTACTAATTTTGAATGGTTAGGTGGCACTGGTAGAGGAGCCTGGTGCTATAAAGACGGCGAGCCTCTAGTGTGGGCAGCTTGGTCACAAATGGCAACAATTGGCGACGCAGAAGAATTTGAGTCAACTATTCCAGCACTTTTTTATCTGGGAAGGAAGCTCCTGCCGGGATTTTTTGGATATGGCAGATTTAGAGGTGGTCCAGGAAATTCAGCAGTACACTGGTGCGTTGAACCAGGTAAACATTTAGCCTTATCAAGGCCTAATGGTGGGCTCTCCTGCACTCCGTCGGTTGGCTTGGGTGTCAGTGGTGCCTACCCAGGACCTGGAAGCTTCATGATTTCTGCGAGAGGAACTAACTTAGACGAGCTTATAGCTAAAGGGGAAACGCCAAGAGACGCCAGAGAACTGCTGGAGCAGCATGAAAGCGGCAAACTCAAAATAGATAATTTAGAGATATGGAAGACCGATTGCCCTGAACTTAGTCTTCAAAATAACGACTTATTTGTAGATGCCGCTGGAAGTTCCGGTGGATGGGGGGACCCTTTGGATCGAGAGCCTCAACTAGTAGTTAATGATCTTAATCAAGGAGTCTCAACAGAATATCAGTTTCTAAGTGATATGCATGGGGTTGTCGCAGAAAAAAATGAACTTGGAACCTGGGAGCTAGATGAAAAAGCCACAATGAAAAAACGGGCGGATCTTCGTCAACTACGTTTAAACGAATCTCAACCAGTAGCTGAGTGGTGGAAAACTGAACGCCAAATGGTGCAAAAGACTGGGTTTAACGAGGAAGTGAAGGAAATGTATCAACAAAGTTTGAGTTTCGATAAGTTTAGAGATGAATTTTGCTCCTTTTGGCAGCTTAACGAAGATTATATGAGTGAGGAATAAGTCAGATGAGCGAAGAATTCGAGGTTAGTAAAGAACTGATTAAGCAACTTGTAGATGGAACCATAGATGACGACAATGCAGAAAGACTGTTAAAGCTACCCAGAAAAGATAAAAATAGGTTTTTCAATTACATTGAAGTGTTGCAAGAAAAAGTATCATGGAACGATAAAATTTTACTGCGCTTGGGCGACAAGTTGTATGTTGTAGCAAAACCTGGTGGTGCCAGAGAAACCCAATGCGAATGTGGTTACTCCTTTGGAGATTATCGAACAAACTGGAAACTGGGCTGTAAAATCAGAACAAGAAAAACTTTAGAAGAAATGTCTAGAGTTTATACTCCTGCACCTGCGGTTCCTGAACCTGGTTGGCAGGAGATAAGAGAGTTCTTCTGCCCAAACTGTGGAACCCAGCACGCAGTAGAAGTGGTTGCGCCTGGTTACCCAATTGTTTTCGAAATGCTACCAGATATCGATACTTTTTACAGAGACTATCTAGACTCCCCCTTAGACGATGAATCAAAAGATTGGTATCAAGATCAGTCCCAAAAGAAAACTGCCTCCTGGGCACAATAATTAATAGAAAAGACAACATTTAGGGGTTTTCGATGAGTGCAAAAATGAACGCGTATGAAAAAGGCGAAGACTATATTGTGGCGCTGGACGCCGGCGGGACTATGACCGATGCTATCTTGGTTAAACCCGATGGAACGTTTACGGTCGGTAAATCTATAAGCAGACGTGACAACCAAGCAAAAAGTTATTCTGATTCGGTAGCTGACGCGGCTGGGAATATTGGATTAACTAGCGATAGCGTCCATGAAAAACTTGCAGCTGACATCTACTGCGGAACTGGGATGCTCAATGCAATTCTAACAGGTGATGGAAAAAAAGTCGGTCTTTTGGTTACTAGAGGCTTTGACGATATCACGATCATGGAAGGCGGCCTGACTTATCTAGGACAAAGCCAAGAGGAAGCGTTACATCAACAGTTGCACAAACACCCTCGTCCTCTAGTTGACCCTAAAAATGTAATTAGTATCAGCGAGCGACTGGGTGGAGGTTGCTATCAAGGAGATGTGCACCTGCCCGCAGGGCACACGCTGATTCCTGTGAATGAGCAACAGGTTAAAGATGCGACTCACAAATTAATCGATCAAGGGTGTGAGATAATCGGGATCTTGTTCATCTATTCCTTTGTTGATCCAAAACACGAACATCAAGCAAAGAAGATCGCAGATGAAATTATTTTAAACAGAAGAGTCAACATCCCTGTACTATGCTCATCTGACGTTGCACCGGTCTCGAAAGAAAATAATCGCATGAAAAGTCTGATATTCCAATGTTTTGCAGCTGAGCAAACAAGAGAATCTTTTCTAAAAGTTGAGAAAACAGCGCAAGATTTTGGCTTTAAGGGTAGACTTCTCACGTTATTATCCTATGGCGGGGCGGTTAATATGGATTACCCTAGGCTATATGAAACAATGATATCTGGCCCAATCGGTGGTTTGATTGGTGCACGTTTTGTTGGAAAAGTTTTAAATCTGAAAAACATTGTCACTGCTGATATGGGCGGAACCAGTTTTGACGTTGGCCTTCTATTAGATGGTCGAATAGGAATGACAAAAAGTGCTGATATTGCTGGACATAGGCTAGCTCTGCCAATGGTAGAACTCGATTCCACTGGGCAAGGAGCTGGTTCAGTGGTTTGGGTAGATGAATATAAAAGGCTCCATGTTGGGCCAGAGTCAGCAGGTGCCAAAGTCGGTATTTGTTTTGAATATGATCGATTAACAGTAACCGATATAAATGTGGCTTTAGGATATGTCGATCCTGACTACTTCCTTGGCGGACAAGTAAAGTTAGATAGAGAAAAAGCTTTAAAAGCTCTTAAGGAATCAGTTGCAGATCCGTTAGAAATCGATGTTTACGAGGCAGGAGCTGGCGTATTACAAATCATCAACGGGCAGATGAACGACCTTTTAAGAACCATGGTCGCATCTAAAGGTTTTGACACTCACGACTTTACGATGCTCTATTACGGAGGTGCTGGACCTGTTCATATGTATGGATTTGCTGAAGATATCGAGTTCGAAGATATTATTACTCTTCCTTTCGCGGCTGGATTTTCTGCATTCGGAGCGGCATGCGCTGAGTATATGCATCGATATAACAGAGGAACACGGATAATCATTCCCGCGAATGCTAAGGAGGAGTTGCTTGTTCAAATAGCAAACGATATTTCAGAGGCCTGGAAAACACTTAAGAAAGAAGCTATCCATGAAATGGATGCAGAAGGAATAAAGCCTGAAGAAATCAAATATAGGTACGGTGTCTCTGTACGATATACTGGGCAAATCGAAAGTTTTGATACACTGCTCGAGACTGGAGAAATGCAAAAATCGGAAAATGTGAGGAACCTTATTGATTCGTTTGAAGAAATGTATTCTAAAATGTATCCGGAAGGTGCAAAGTTTTCTGGCGCTGGATTTACGATCACGGAGGTGAACCTAGAAGCGATAGCCGACAAGCCTCAACCTAACCTTCTCAAACATAAATTAAAAAACTCCAAGCCTAACAAAAATGCATTTGTCGAGAAAAGAGAGGTATACCATAAGGATGGATGGAAATCTTTTAGTGTTTACGAAATGGCGAACTTAATGGCTGGCAATGTTATATCAGGTCCAGCTATTATAAGAGACCCAATGACGACTGTAATTATCCCACCAGACTTCGAAATGTACTTAGATGAATTTTTGGTGTTACATTACAGGAGAGCAACTCGAGGTTAAATCTATAGGTAAAACCGAGTAACTAGAAATAATTTTTAATAGAGAAAAGATATGAGATTAGTAACTTTTACTGAAAAGAGTGGTGCACCAAAAGTTGGGAAATTGGTTGGTAAAGAGGTTGTTGAATTTGATAAAGCACTCTTTCCTAACGACATGGTTTCATTGCTAGAAGTATATGATAACATCAAAAAAGATCTAGAACGTTTTAATGGGCCATCAGTTCCTCTCGAGCGGACCGAGTTAATACAACCCGT
>MDTB01073937.1_pt1 | contig 73887 bp, 75 predicted proteins | sample 811161 | NCBI WGS metagenome assembly MDTB01 (sample SAMN05326650, study PRJNA326480) | marine metagenome | isolation source: seawater | place: Mediterranean Sea | collected 2009 | reverse complement strand
TAAAACAACAAGATTGGGTTCCCATTGATGATGATGATATAACTACTCCATCAGGTGGTTAATTATAAAATTTTAGGAATTATAGCTTTTCGATCTTTTGGATAATTATCAAATTTATCTTTATACCATGAGTGATGTTTTAAAGCCCTTGGCAGAAGATTAAAGGTTGTCCAAAGAGCAAAAACAAACCCTGATAAACTCCAAGTCATTATAGCCCATCCTATCCATTCAATAATTTCTCCAAAATAGTTTGGACTTGATATCCATTTATAAAAACCGCCATAGGGAATTTGATATCCTTTTTTCTCTCTTGATATCTTAAATAGTATTTTATCAGAGTGAATATTTATAATCATTCCTAAGATAAAAAAACTTAAACCTAATAAGAAATTTGAGCTTAAAAGCCATGAAACATCATATTGATTATTCATAAAGAAAAACCAATAACCATGAAATGAAGCATTAAAAATATTAAAAATAAAAGCAAGAAGAGCCACAACTAATGGCATAGAGCCATTCTTATCAATAAAAAAAGGCCAAATAATACTTCGGTTGGTATAATGAATAGACCAAATGAGTAAAAATATCATAAGAACAATATTAGTAAAATCTGCACAGAAAAAATAAAATAACCACATAATATAAAGAGCAGGAGTCTCCATGAAAATCCATCCTACTCTCTTCGAAAGTAGAGGCCCCCAGCCAGACCTTATATGACGGCCATAAGGTGCACTTATAAATAGAAGAGTTAGGAATGTTATTACGCCTAAACCGATCCAAGAATTGATAAGAATTTGAAACATTATAATTTTAGGTTAAATTAAAATTTGATTCTTAACCACGGATATTTCATTTGCAAAGAAAAATTTGGATAAATGGTGAATATGTTAATTGGGATAATGCTCAAGTTCATATTTTATCGCATTCTCATCAACGAGGATCTTTGATATTTGGTTTTATTCCGATTTTTGATAATCAAGGGGTTGTATCTCTATTCCGACTAAAAGATCATATTGAAAGACTTTTTAAATCATGCACTTCTGCAGGAATTCCTCTTGATTATTCACCTAACGATATACATATGGCAATAAAAGATACGGTAAGAGAGAATCCTGGAAGTAAATATGTAAAAATAAGCGTTTATATTTCCTCTATTGAGGTTGATGTAGTTCCTCAGGATCCTTTTTCAACTATTGCTATTGCTGCTTATGAACCCCATCAAGATATCATTACAAAGAATAAACAACCTTTTTATACATCAAAGGAATTAAGTGTTTGGCTTGAAAAAGAAAAACATCAGAGAAGGCACGATATTATTCCTCCACAAGTAAAAATCGCTGGTAATTATACCTCATCAATGATGGCAAAATGGCAAGCAAGAAAAAATGGTTATGATGAAATTATCTTTACAGATGAAAAGGGATATATAACCGAAGCACCGACATCTAATGTTTTTATAATTAATCAAGAGAATGTTCTTCTAACAGCTCCAGAAAGTGACGTTTTATATGGTATTACTCGAAAAAGTGTACTTGAAATAGCAAAAAATGAAAATATCAATATAAAGGAAGATAAAATACCACCGCATGAATTAGAAAATGCTAAAGAAGTCTTCTTAACATCTTCATCTCATTTAATATGTCCAGTAGTTAAAATTGATAATAGGCCCCTAGAGAGCCAAAATTTAAAATCAATTACCAATAAATTAAAGATGAGATTTTTAAAAATTATACAAGGCGAGGATAGTTTTTCTAACAGATGGTTGGATAAAGTATAATTATTATTTTTTTAATTACTGACTAGACTCATAACTTATAAAGTGTTCAAAAAAGAAATGAAAAAGTTTTTATTAGCAGTTTTAATCTTAATAATAATGTGTCTTTGTTTGTCTCCGATATTTTTTCTAGCCTTAAATTTATTTTAAAAAAACAATAAACTAATTTTTTATCTTATTAATTGCTTATTTTCTCAAAATATGCGGTTATTAAATAATAATAACAACAATAACTCCTGGGGGGAGAGAAAATCATGAATAATCATAAATATTTTTTTGTAATTAGCCTTATAAGCTTCTCATTATTATCTTTTGGCAATAATAAAATTGTAGTCGCTCAAGATACTAGTCTTGGGTTAGAAGAAATAATTGTTACTGCAAGAAAAAGAGAGGAAAGCCTTCTTGATATTCCTGAAACAGTAGTTGCAATTTCTGGTAAAACAATTTCACGACAGAATATTAAAAACCTTGATAAAATTGGTATGTCTGTTCCAAATTTGAACTTAAATACAAGAGCAGATGGTTGGCCTAATGTAACGATGAGAGGAATGGGGGCATTCAGTCTTACTCAAGGAGTTGGTTTCTACCTTGATGATGTTCAGCTTTTTGGAGATGCATCTTCTAGATTTGGTGATTTAGATAGAATAGAGGTTCTTAAAGGTCCCCAGGGCGTTTTATATGGTGGAAGTAATATTGGTGGTGCGGTGAAGTTTATAAGCACAAGACCCTCACCCGAAGAAACAACTGGTCATTTAAAATTTATGGTAGGAGAACAAAGTTCAACTGATATAGAGGGTTCAATTAATATGCCAATAGGTGAGGACTGGGCTATTCGTTTATTTGCTTTTACTAGAGAAGATGATGGCTTTATGTACAATCCAAGTAATGGTGATGATAGTGTTGCTGGTTACGAAGAAAGTGGAGGTAGATTAGCTATTGCTGGTCCATTATCTGATAATTTATCACTTTATGCATCCTTAAGAGCAAATCAATTTGACGGTCCAAATAATAACTGGGCTATGGAAAGAGGAACTCCTCCATATTTTGAGTTTCCATATATTAATAACATTGAAACTCTCTCAAATAATGATAAGGAAACCTTCGGTGCCCATCTAGAGCTTTTATGGGAGCTTGATGGTTTCGATGTAACAAGTATTTCATCTTATACTGATACTGAAGCTGATAGATTAACTGATGTAGATCTTGAACCTGAATTATGGCTTAATGCTTTTCAAAATGAGTCTTTTGAGGCTACAATTCAAGAGATACGTTTTGCTTCAAACACAGGAAATAACCTTCAGTGGCAGGCTGGATTATATTCTTCTAGGATGGAGTGGGTTGAGAGGTCTACTACTAGGTTTGGACCACAAATATTCGGAATAGATTTAACGGTTCCTGCAAAACACGATAATACTGAAACAACTCACCTAGCTGCGTTTGGTAACCTTACTTACACAAATGGTCCTTGGGAAATTGGTTTTGGCCTGAGAGTAGACTCCTGGGAAAGAGAAAAACTTGTTCCAGCTGAAGTTACCGAAAGCGGCTTAGATCATGCCAATAAAGTTGACGGAACCGAAGTTCTTCCAAGGCTTTCAATTTCTCGTACAATGGATGACGATACAATGATTTACCTCACTATATCCAAAGGTTACGAGCCTGGTGGCTTAAGACATGAGCCAGTAATTTTTGATTCACAGGGTAAACCATCTTTATCTACCTATACTAAGGAAGAGGCTATACAAACTGAAATTGGTATAAAAGGGACATTTATGGACGGAAGAGGTAACTTCTCTGCCGCTGCATTTATGATTGATTATGAAGATAGACTATTTACAACAATAGTTCAGTCAGCAACAGGCCCTTTTGAGTCGATTGGAAATTCTGGAAATTCTGAAAATGTTGGATTTGAGTTAGAGCTTGCATTCCAAGCAACTGAAAATCTATCATTAGCTGCAGCATTTGGAACTTTAAATGCCGAGTGGGATGCTGGAACTATTATTAATGGTGTTGATATGAGCGGAAGAACTCCTTCGGGATCAATTGATAACGGAGCTTCTTTGGAAATTAATTATGAAAAACCTCTTAATAATGGTTTAGAATTTATTGCTGATATTCAGTATAATCGTCGCGGGTCGAGTACAAGCATGCCTGCACATAGTTATATAGATGTTCCTAGTTATTATACTTTAAATTTAGCAACTGGCATAAGATCAGGTAACTGGGAGCTTTTATTACACGCCGAAAATCTTACAGATGAACAGTATTACACTGATTTAGAAAATTGGGTTAATCTCGGATCAGGTGGTGCACTAGATCCAGTAAGTCCAATGTCAGATCCATTTTATATTATTGGAACTCATGGACATCCAAGAATGATTTCTGCGAGTTTATCATATAGATTTTAAATTTTATTACATGAATTAATTAAAAGGCCTCTTAAAAAGGGGCCTTTTTTTATTGAAGTTTAATTATCAAAAAATTCTTTTTTAATATCTGTAGACATTTTCCTAGAACCATCATGACTCCAACCCGGAGGAGCAAAAAGATATAAAAATTTGTATTTAAGAGAAATATCTTTTCTCGCCATATCTTTTAAAATATGCCAATACTCATGAAATGCTATTTTTAATGGGTTAAAGGTCTCTAAATCTTTTACCAATCCATAGTCTTGAAACTCATCTTCATCTTCAGCAGCAAAAGTATTAAATAGTTTATCCCAAATAATAAGGGTTCCTGCATAATTTTTATCTAAATATTTTGGATTTTTACCGTGATGAACTCGATGATGAGAAGGTGTATTAAAGATAGCCTCATACCACTTAGGAAGTTTTTTTATTGTTTCTGTATGAATAAAAAATTGATAAATTGCATTAAGTGCACCACAAAAGATAACTAAAATTGGATCAAAACCAATAAGAATTAAAGGTATTTTAAGATACATTGTTCCTGTGAAATGTTTTGTCCAACCCTGTCTTAGTGCAATCGCTAAAGAAATTCTGTTGCTTGAATGATGAGTAACATGCATAGCCCAACCCCATCTTACCCTATGAACTATTCTGTGGTGTGTGTAGTACCTTAAATCATCTAAAATAAAACAAATAATTATAGAGGTTATTGTTAAGGGAATATTAAATAATTGGTATTGTTCAAACCAAAAAAGTACATTTATAGTTATAAAGGCCGCCAAACCATTAACAACTACACTTGCAAGGCCCATAAAAATTGATACAAGGTTATCTTTGCTATCAATAGAACCATTAGCATTAAAAAATTTAATTACAGCTATTTCAATAAGAATAGCTAAAAAAAAGAAAGGTATAGCTATAAGAGTAATATCAGCATTTATTATTTTATCTAAATTCAATCTATTTCCTTTTTTTCTTAATATATTGGTGGGCCCGTGGGGGTTCGAACCCCAGACCCGCTGATTAAGAGTCAGCTGCTCTACCAACTGAGCTACAGGCCCTTAAAATATATGTTGCTAGAATATACGTATATTATTATTACAGTAAATAAACTTTATTTATAAGGAAAAAAAATGACCCCTGAACTTTCAAATCTTTTCTTTACTATGGCTATACTTGGCTTAGTAACAGGTATTTTTGGGTTTCTCTCTGAAAGATATGAAAATACTAAATATGGAAGGGTTTTGATGTCTTTAACAATAATGTTTGGTTTAATTATGCTCTATAAAATTTATCAAACTTTCAAAGTTTGGAGCTTAATGTAAAGCTTATTGTTTAAACAAACCATATTTATTCATTTATTAATTTCTCTCTTAATTTTCTCGATAATCTATCAATTATTGCAACCATAATAAGTATTAATAAGATTATAAAAAAGGCTTGATCCCAATATTGTGCTTTCATTCTTTCAGAGAGTTGCAAGCCAATACCACCAGCACCTACAATTCCAAGTATTACGGCTGATCGAGAATTTGATTCAAAGAAATATAAACTTTGAGATATAAAAATTGGCAATACTTGAGGAATAAGACCAAATCTTATTGTAGATAATTTATTAGACCCAGATGAAATTACTCCTTCTATTTGCTTATTACTGCTATTGTCTGCAGCCTCAGAATAAAGTTTCGATAGCGTACCTGTGTCAGCTACAAAAATTGCTAAAACACCTGAAAGCGGACCCAAACCAAAAGCTCTAACAAAAATTAAAGCCCATATAAGAATATCTATTCCACGAATAAAATCTAAAAATCTTCTTATAAAAAATCTTGGTAGAGTAATCTTAATTACCTGCCTTGATGCAAAAAGGCCTAAAGGAATGGAAACAATAGAAGCAGCAATAGTACCTAAAAATGCCATTGCTAAAGTTTGAAGAATACCTGTAAAAATTGAATAAAAATTCCACGAAAAAAAATCATTCCAAGTTATCATTGATGCTATAACTGGCTTCATTTTTGTGAAACCAGAAATAAAATCATTAATAGAAAAGTTAAAATAATTTATTGAAAATACTAAATATAAAAAAATAGATACTATCGAGAGTATTTTTATAGGCGATCTTTTCCAAATTGGAAAAAATATTTTAGCGTGAGTTGATAAAATTTCATTATCAGTCATTATCAGCCTCAATTATATTTTTTCTTAGATAACCAGAGAACAAATCTATAGAAATAACAGTAAAAATTATTAGTAAAATAATTGCACTTACCTCTTCATAATAGTTAAAGTTAATTACTAGATATAATTCCTGACCTATTCCTCCAGCACCTACAAAACCTAAAATTGTTGAAGCTCTAATATTAATTTCAAATCGAAGTAATATATATGAAATTAGATTCGGGAGGACTTGAGGAATCAATCCAAATTTCATTTCTGATAACCAATTTCCACCTGATGATTTTAAAGCTTCTATTGGTTTATCATCCGAATTTTCATGGACTTCTGAAAATAGTTTACCTAAAGCTCCCGTTGTATGAATTATCATTGCAATTATACCTGCAATAGGACCAACACCAAGAGCCCAAACAAATAATATGGCAAATATTATTTCTGGAACTCCTCGAAAAAACTCAAGGACTCTTCTTGTTATAAAATAAGTTAATAAATTAGGGGCTGTATTTTTCGCAGCTAAAAAACTAAGTATTAAAGCTATAGATGAACCAATTATTGTTGCTAAAAGCGCCATATTAAAAGTTTCAAAGAGTAATTTTAAATAATTTGGTAAATTAAAGTACCAATAAGCTATTGATCCCTCACTTTTTGCATCAAGCAACAGGGAAGGAGTTTCTAATGATGGAAGAATTTGATTAATATAGTCACCCAATCTTGGAAACCCATCTATTAGTCTTGTGCTATTTATATCTATGACTTTTGAGGAGATAAGTATTCCTAACAAAATCATAATAATTAAAAACAGATTCCAAAGACGTTTTTTTCGTATAAGATTTTTATTATGACTATTTAAGATAATTTCATTCATCTTCAAGGTCATAAAGTTTTTTTGAAATTTCAATCGTTAGTTCATTTGGTTTTCCATCAAATAAAACTTCTCCATCGGATAAACCAATCAAACGATCACAATACTTTTTAGCTATTTCCAATGAGTGAAGGTTACATATAACAGTTATTCCATCTTCTCTATTAATTTTAAGGATATCATCCATAACTTTTTTTGAATTTTTTGGATCTAGAGAGGAAATTGGTTCATCAGCTAATAAAATTTTCGGATTTTGCATTAAAGCTCTTGCAATCGCAACTCTTTGCTGCTGTCCACCCGATAATGTCCCAGCTTTTTGAAGTGATTTTTCAGAAAGTTCAAATCTATCAAGATTTCTTAAAGCATTTATTTTTTCTTCTCTTGAAAAAAATCCAAATAAATTTAAAAAATTATAATTTCTTCCTAAGCTACCTATTAAGACGTTTGTTAGAACATCCAATCTATCCACTAGGTTGAATTGTTGAAAAATCATAGCACATTCTGAGCGCCATTTTCTTAATTCCTTACCTTTGATATTTGTAATAATTTTATCATTAAATTCAATAGACCCTTCGCTGGGATCAATTAATCTGTTTATCATTCTTAAAAGAGTAGATTTTCCAGATCCAGAGCGTCCGATAACTCCTGTAATTTTACCTTCTTCAATTTCAAGATTGACACCATTGATAGCAACAGTACTTTTAAAATTTTTTTTAAGGTTTTTTATCTTAAGTGGTTTCATAATATTTCAACTATTATTTGCAGATTTACAGACTCATTAAAATGATTAAAGTAATCTTATATTTGCTATATTCAAGCATGGATAAAAAAAATGAAATTCTTTTTATTAAAAACCTTTATTATTTTATTATTAATTTTATTTTCTAATAATGCTTATGCTGGTATCGACCAGAGTATTAATGATTTTTTAGCACCTATTTCTCAAATAATCTCAAGCATAGTTTTTTATACATTGCCAGTTGGAAATGCTAATGTAGAGCTTATCGTTATATGGTTAATAGCAGGTGGATTATTTTCTACAATATATTTTAAATTTATTAACTTTAGAGGATTTAAACATTCTTTAGAGTTAGTTTCTGGTAAATTTTCAAATAAGGATGCTGATGGAGAGGTTTCTCATTTTAGAGCTTTAGCCACGGCTTTATCTGGTACAGTTGGCTTAGGTAATATTGGAGGTGTAGCTGTAGCGATCTCTCTTGGGGGACCAGGAGCAACTTTTTGGATGATTTTGTCCGGTCTAATAGGAATGTCTCTAAAGTTTTGTGAGTGCACTCTGGGTGTAAAGTATAGAAATATTAATCCGGATGGTTCAGTATCTGGAGGACCAATGTATTATTTATCAAAAGGCTTAAAAGATAAAGGTTTAGAGTTTTTTGGTAAAATTCTTGCTTATATGTTTGCAATATTTTGTATTTTTGCATCTTTAGGCGGAGGAAACATGTTTCAAGTAAATCAGTCTTTAGATTTGTTAATTTATGTTACTGGAGGAAGTGGTAGTTTTTTAGATTTACATTCTTGGGTTTATGGATCTGTAATAGCCATTCTTGTTGGTTTAGTAATTATTGGAGGTATAAAAAGAATTAGCTCAGTAACATCAAAGTTAGTTCCCTCTATGGCTCTAATTTACCTAATTTCTGCATTGATTATTATCTTTTCAAATTACGATCAAATACCTTCTGCAATTTCTTCAATTTTTGTTGGAGCTTTTTCTCCAGAGGGTGTAACGGGAGGATTTCTTGGTGTCTTAATTCTTGGTTTTAGAAGGGCGGTTTTTTCAAATGAAGCAGGTATTGGATCAGCACCAATTGCTCATTCTGCGGTTAAAACTGAAAATCCTACTACTGAAGGTTTAGTATCTTTATTAGAACCTTTTGTGGATACAGTCATTATTTGTACTTTAACTGCATTGGTAATTATCACATCAGGAGTTTATTCATCTGGTCAAGAAATTGAGGGTGCAAGAATGACTTCCCAGGCATTTGGAACAGTTTTACCTACATTTCCTTATCTTTTAGCAATTGTTGCAACTCTTTTTGCTTTTTCTACTATGATTTCTTGGTCATATTATGGAGTAAAAGCTGTTACTTTTATTTTCGGAGAGTCTAAAAATATAGAAATCCTCTATAAAATTACATTTTGTTCTTTTGCAATTGTTGGATCCTCTCTTGACTTAGTTAAAGTTATAGACCTGTCGGATGCTGCTTTATTTTTAATGGCAATTCCAAATCTTATCGGTGTTTATATTTTAGCTAACATTGTTAAAAATGAGTCTTCTAGTTATTTTTTAAAAATTGAGAAAAAATGAAAAATTTTAATAAAGTTGACTCAATTAAGGGTTTTTTGGATCCTGATGAAGGCTATTGTCTCTACCGAACAGCTTTGCAAGCTTCTAAAATTGCCCCTGTTATGGAAATAGGTTCATATTGCGGAAAATCATCAATTTATATAGGGGAAGCTTGCAAAAAAAATAAATCACTTCTTTTTACTGTTGATCATCATACGGGTTCAGAAGAAAACCAAGTAGGCTGGGAGTATCATGATAAGGAATTATTTGATAATGAGACAGGTAAAATAAATACATTACCAGAATTTAGAAGAAATATTAGAGATTTTGATTTGGAAAGTTATATTATACCAATTGTTTCTGATTCTGTTTTAGTAGCCAAATATTGGTCTATTAATCTTTCAATGGTTTTCATAGATGGCGGACACAGTGAAAAAGCTGCTATGAATGACTTTAATTGTTGGAATGATAAAATTATGTTAAATGGATTTCTTGCTATTCATGACGTTTTTCCAAATCCAAAGGATGGGGGTAGGCCACCTTATGAAATATATCTTCTTGCAATTAAATCAGGAAAATTTGAAGAATTTGAGAGCGTTAAATCCCTAAAAGTACTCAAAAAAATTTTATAAACTATCGTTTAAAAATAATTTAGACCCATCACTTAAGTTATAAATTGTATCATAAGCCAATATAACTGCAGCAGATGTCCATGGCGGTCTTTCTTTTGGCCAAAATACATCCTCCTTATATTGCCTACCCATCCAATAAGCCCCATTTTTATCTTTCCAATTATTAGTGTAAGCAAGCATTTCTTTAGCCTTTTTATCTTCACCAATCTTTTTTAATGTTATCGCAAGTTCAGCGGTTTCTGCAATTGTTACCCAAGGTTGATCTTTTACACATTTACAACCAATGCCATCAACTACAAATACCTCCCATTTATCAAATAATTTTTCTTTAGCCTCTTTTCCTGATATTAGTCCACAGAGAATTGGATAGTACCAGTCCATTGAAAAGCGTTGTTTTGAGTCCCAGGTCCTATCAAATAATTCAGGATTATTTTTAATAGCGCTACCAAGTTTTTCAAGAGAAATTTTCCATTTACCAACATTAATATTTAAAACATTTGCACAATTAATAGCACATATAAGGCTTTTGTATATTGAGCAACAGCCTGTAATGAGTGCATCATCACTTGAAATATATTCATCTCTTGCAGCCCATCTTATCTCTCCACTTGAAGATTGATTTTTTATAACAAAATCAATCGCATTTGAAATAGTTGGCCATAACTTTAAAAGATCCTCTTTTGACTTATTAATTAAATAATCATGCCAAGAAGCGGTGGCTATGTATGCTGAAAAGTTTGTATCTCTAATGAAACTTCCAGCATCACTCTCTTTTCCATTAAAGACTCCAGTATCTATATCAAATTCAACTGTACTACCAAGTTGTCCAAACCAAGATCCGTCCTTAAGCTGAGAGTTTATTAAATACTCAAATCCTAAATTTTTTTCTTTTTTAAAATCAAGAATATTTAAAGCCATAATTGACTCAAGATGATTCCATGCATCAAAAACACCTTCATTAAACCATGTAATTGATCCATCGCTTCTTTGAAGTTCAATTATCCTTTCTATAGAGCCTTTAAAAAAGGTTATATGATCTTTAATTGATATTCTTTTGGTCATTTTGATACTTTTTTGAAATACAAGACTATTGACTTTCCCATTATTGGATCAAATAATTTTTCTAATATTCTTGTTATGATTGGCCTACTTAAAATATCCCACTCAAGAAATTTTTTATATATTTTTACAAAAAAATTTTTCTCATTTTTAACTCCTACATAACATTTTAACCACCAATATGGTGAGTGAAGTCCATGTTTAAGGGATTTTGACAAGTAATAGAAATTCTTTTCTTTAAAATTATCAATAAGTTTTTTATTTTCAAATATATGAATATGTCCACCAGGTTCATTATGATATTCATCAGAAAGATACCAACAAATTTTTTCAGGAAAACGATTTGGAACTGATATTCCAATATATGCATCTTTTTTTGAAACTCTATGAATTTCACTAATTACTCTTTCATAATCTGGAATATGCTCAAGAACCTCTGAGCATATTATTTGATCAAAAGTTTCATCTTTAAATGGAAGAGAAAGAGCATTTCCAGCCATTAAATTAAAATGCCTTTTAGGATCATTAGTTATATCAGGATAGGTTTCAAAACCTTGATAAGTAACTTTTAGATCATCAAATGAAAGGTCAAGTCCAATAACATGACATTTTTTATAATAATAAAGCTTATGAATATGTCTTCCTTTGCCACATCCAAGGTCTAAAATTGTATTACCATCTCTTATTTTTATTTTATCTAGGTCTATTGTCAGCATTTGAAATTGCCTCTTTATATATATCAACTAGTTCTTTAGCGGCTCTTTTCCAAGTAAATTTTTTTAAAACTCTATTTCTACCTTTTTGACTGAACTCTTCTCTTTTTTCAGGTGACATTAAAAGTTCTTTTATTGCTTTTTGTAATTCATTTGGATTTGAGTGAGGTACAATTATACCAGAGTCACCAACAACCTCAGGAAGAGAACCTCCGTTTGTTGATATAAGAGGAATACCGCAGGACATTGCCTCGCCTGCAGGGAATCCAAAACCTTCATATACAGAGGGTGAAACAGCAATGGTTGATTCGGCATATAATTCTGCAATTTCCCTGCTTGTTAAATCAGAAATAAATTTTACCTTATCTTTAATACCTTTTTTATCTAATTCTTTGCTGGTTGGTCCATCTCTTAATTTTCCTATTACAACTAAGGAAAGATCAGGAAATTCTTTTAAAAGATCTGAATATGCTCTAATCAAATAAATTAGACCTTTAAGAGGAACATCGGCGCTTGCTGTAGTGACTAACTGATTTTTTTTTCTTTTAATGGATGGAATTGGTTCAAAAGTTTTATGATCTATTCCGTGCAATACTTTTCTAGTTTTTTTCGGATCTATTTTAAAATCTTTAACTACATCTTTCCTGGTATTTTCAGATACCACTATTATGGGATCGAGCTTTCTTGCAACTTTTATTTGCATTTTTAAGAAGCTATACCATCTCCACTTTAATACCTTTAGTGACAATGTTTCTGCATGTTTGATATCTATTCTTTTATCCATAGTGATTGGATGGTGAATTGTACCCACAACAGGAACTCCCATATCTCTTAATTTTATTAGTCCATAAGCTAAAGTCTGATTATCGTGAATAACATCAAATCTATTATAATTTTTTTTACCCCAAACCGCCATTCTTTCACCAAAAGTATATGGTTCAGAAAAACCACCACTTAAGTGACTTAACCATTCATAAAGATCTATTGGTTTTTTAAGAAGTTTAAATTTAAAAGCTTTTAGTGGATTATCATAAGAATATAGGTCTAGTGATGGTAATTTGGTTAGTTTAACACCTTTATCAAGTATGGGATATGGTTGTCCCGATATTACCTCTACAGTATGACCTAATTCCACCATAGCCTTTGTAACTAAACGCATATAAATACCTTGACCTCCTGTAAAAGGATGGCTTCTATAGCTAGGCATTAATATTCTTAATGGTCTATCGCTTATTTTATTCATTGAGGTTTGTATCATGATTTTTATAATTGTTTAATATTGATATTTTTTTAAATTTTGATTTGAATATATTTTAAGAACATTTATAAACATGGCTTATCTTTTTTGTAATTTTAGGAAGTATATAAAGCATGGTTAAAGTAAATTTTATTGAATTTAACGGAACAGAACATATGGTTGAAGCAGATGTTGGTACGACTGTAATGGAAAGCGCTATTAATAATAGTATTCCAGGAATTGATGCCGATTGCGGAGGAGCATGCGCTTGTGCAACTTGTCATGTTTATGTTGATAAGGAATGGCTTAATAAAACAGGTGAAGCAGATGATATGGAAACTGATATGCTTGATTTTGCTTTTGATGTAGAAGAAAATAGCAGATTATCATGCCAAATAAAAATCACTGATGAGCTTGAAGGTTTAGTTATTAAACTACCCGAAAAACAATTTTGATTATTTAACCCCAAGTTTTTTTTGTAATTTAGTACTAGAAGTTGTGTATTGGAACACAACTTTTTTATCTGGATAAATATATTCGTGAGCTTTTTGAGCCATTAGGGCACCCTCATGAAATCCACATAAGATTAATTTTAATTTTCCAGGGTAGTGATTAATATCACCAATGGCAAAAATACCTTTTTGATTTGTTTCAAATGTTTTAGTATCGACTTTGATTAGATTGTGCTCAAGATTCAAACCCCAATTAGCTACAGGACCTAATTTCATTGTTAAGCCAAAAAAAGGAAGCATTATTTCGCAATTAATTTCTTTTTCCTCTTCTTTGTCCCTGCATATAATCTTATCTAATTTACCGTTATCACCAATTAATTCTTTAATCTGACCTAATTCAAAGTTTATAGACCCATTATCAATTAACTTCATAATTTTATTAACTGTATCAGGGGCTGCTCTAAAATCTTTTCTTCTGTGTATAAGAGTTAAGTTTTTTGATTTTTTATGAAGAGTTAAAGCCCAATCTAAAGCGGAGTCACCACCACCAACAATTGCAATTTCTTTATCTGAGAAGTTATCAATATTTTTAATTGAATAAAAAACAGATTTACCCTCATAATTGTTAATTCCTTCAATAGGAGGTTTTTTTGGTTGAAAGCTTCCACCACCAGCAGCAATAACAATCACTTTTGTATTAAAAACTTTATCTTTATCTGTAATGACTTCCCATAAATTATCTTCAATCTGCCTAATCTCACTAACAATTGTTGATAAATGAAATTCTGGATTAAAAGGTTTTATTTGTTCTAACAGAGATTTAGTTAGTTCATCTCCCGATATTTCAGGTATACCAGGTATATCGTATATGGGTTTGTCCGGATATAATTCTGCACATTGTCCACCAGGTTTATCCAAGATATCGATAATATGGCATTTCATATCCAGTAAGCCTAATTCGAATACAGCAAAAAGACCAACGGGCCCTGCACCTATTATAACTACATCGGTCTCAATTACATTATTCATTGTATTTACCAGCAATAATACCTGTTACAAAATCGATTATCTAAACCATTTCTTCTTATTGCATCAGTATTTTTATCCTGAGCTCTAATTGATTTTAAGGTTAATCTACATGAACCATATGCTTCGGTTCCTTCAATGAAAGATAATTTTAAGCACTCTTCGTGATCAATTTTATCTCTCAAAGCAGCTCTTTCTTCTAATGCTTGCTGAGAAACACAAGAAGAAAAAAATACTATAAAAAATAAGACTATTATTTTTTTCATTTTTTCCTCATTTATTTCGACTTAATTCTTTCATACCTTGATCAAGACCATCTAGAGTTAACGGATACATTCTATCAGAAATAATTTGATTTATAATTTGTGTAGAAGGAGTAAATTCCCAATGTTTGATTTCAACAGGATTTATCCAAATTACATTTTGATATATATCTATAATTCTTTGTAGCCACTCTGCTCCAGCTTCTTCGTTCCAATGTTCGACACTACCACCAGGATAGGTTATTTCATATGGACTCATTGACGCATCGCCAACAAAAATAACTTTATAATCTGATGAATATTTATGCAAAATATCCCAAGTATTTATTTTTTCTGTATGCCTTCTTTTGTTATCTTTCCATACAGTTTCATATAAACAATTATGAAAGTAAAAACTTTCCATATTTTTAAATTCAGTTTTAGCAGCTGAAAATAACTCTTCACAGAGTTTAACATGCATATCCATTGATCCGCCAATATCAAAGAATAAAAGGACTTTAACCTTGTTTCTTCTTTCTGGAACAAGAGAAATATCCAAGTAGCCTTTATCCGCAGTATTTTTTATAGTACCTGGCAAGTCAAGAGTATCTGCAGCTCCATCACGAGCAAATTTTCTAAGTCTTCTCAAAGCAACTTTTATATTCCTTGTTCCAATTTCTACATCTTTATCTAAATTTTTAAATTCTCTTTTATCCCAGACCTTCACAGCTTTAAAATTCTTATTCTCTTTTTGTCCTATTCTTATTCCTTCTGGATTATATCCATCTGATCCATATGGAGATGTTCCACCTGTTCCAATCCACTTAGAGCCTCCTTCATGTCTTTTCTTTTGCTCTTCAAGACGTTTTTTCAATTCTTCCATTAATTTATCCCATCCACCCATCGACTTAATTTTTTCTTTTTCTTCTTCAGTAAGAAATTTTTCGTTTAATGATTTTAACCATTCTTCAGGAATTTCAGCTATTTCGTCGGTTTCCAATGACTCAAGGCCTCTAAAAACATGACTAAAAACACGATCAAATTTATCAAGGTTTTTTTCATCCTTCACGAGTGTTGACCTTGAAAGATAATAAAATTCCTCAACCTTTCTGTTAGGAATATCTTTATCCATTGCCTCTAAAAGTGTTAAGTATTCTCTTAATGAGACTGGAAGATTTGCATTCTTAAGTTCATGAAAAAAATTAACAAACATTTAAAATTTTCTATCCATTTTCTCTTCTAGCTAAAAAAGCTAATCTTTCGAAAAGGTGAACATCTTGTTCATTTTTTAGTAATGCTCCATGCAAAGGAGGTATAAGATTATTCGAATTTTTTTCTCTTAGCATTTCAGGCTTTATATCTTCATTCATTAATAGTTTTAACCAATCTAAAAGTTCTGAAGTAGATGGTTTTTTCTTTATACCTGGGACATCTCTTAATTCATAAAAAACTTTAAGAGATTCTGAAACTAATTTTGCTTTTATTTTTGGATAGTGAACATCAACAATTTTTTCCATTGTTTTTGTGTCCGGAAAAGAAATGTAATGAAAGAAACATCTTCTTAAAAATGCATCATGTAATTCTTTTTCGTTATTAGAGGTAATAATTACGACTGGTCTTTTAACTGCTTTAATTGTTTCATTTGTTTCGTAAACATAAAATTCCATCCTATCGAGTTCTTGAAGCAAATCATTTGGAAATTCTATATCAGCTTTATCGATTTCATCAATTAATAATATAGGTCTTTCGTCTGACTCAAATGAATCCCATAGTTTTCCGCGCTTAATATAATTTTTAATTTCTTTAACTTTTTCATCACCTAGTTGAGAATCTCTAAGCCTTGTAATCGCATCATATTCATAAAGCCCCTGTTGGGCCTTAGTTGTAGATTTTATATGCCAAGTTATTAAAGGCATTTTTAGTGCTTTTGAAATCTCTTCTGCTAGTACAGTTTTACCTGTCCCTGGCTCGCCTTTAATTAATAATGGCCTCTCAAGTGTAATTGCAGCATTTACAGCGATACGAAGATCTTCTGTTGCTATATAATTCTTTGTTCCTTCGAACTTCATTTTCACCTCTGATAATTTAAATAATAATTAAAAAAAACAATCTAATCATCAAAATATCTAATATCAACTATGATTATTACGAATCTTACTTGAGATTTTAATTTTTATGCTTTAAAAACCTTTTTTTACAAAAAGAATTATAAAGGATTGCAATGGTTACTCGTTTACCAAAAGGATATACACCTTCTGAAAAAGAACCTTTTATGAATGCTAAACAAAAAGAGTTTTTCAGGCGTAAACTTCATGCCTGGAGGAACGATATTATTCAGGAAACAAGAGGAACACTAAATAATCTTCAAAAAGAAGTTGTTAATTTTTCCGATTTAGCTGACAGAGCTTCATCTGAAACGGATAGGTCTCTTGAATTACGTTCTCGTGACCGTCAAAGAAAATTAATTTCTAAGATTGACGAAGCTTTATCACGTATTGATGATGGTTCTTATGGCTATTGTGAAGAGACTGGTGAGAATATTGGTTTAAAACGTTTGATAGCTAGACCAATTGCGACCCTTTCAATTGATTCCCAAGAAAGACACGAAAGAAAAGAAAAAGTATATAGAGACGATTAGGGTTGATAACGAATCGTTATTTCTTTTATCATAAAATAATTAGATCATAATAAGAACAAATCAAAATTTATATAATAAATTCAATAGGTTAATTTTTATTGCAAAATAAGAACAAAAGTAGTACATATATAAAATATTTTTCTTGTATAAATTTGGAGTAACAAAAATGAAAGAATCACTTAAAGCTGTAGAAACTAGAGGAAATAAAGAAATGGACAAATCAAAATCGCTTGACGCTGCTCTTGGACAAATTGAAAAACAATTTGGAAAAGGATCCATAATGAAATTGGGCGGAGATAAAGCGATAGCAGAGATAGAGGGTGTTTCGTCTGGTTCGTTAGGTCTTGATATTGCTCTCGGAATAGGTGGTTTTCCAAAAGGAAGGGTTATTGAAATATATGGTCCAGAAAGTTCAGGTAAAACAACTTTAGCATTACATGCAATTGCTGAAGCACAAAAAGCAGGAGGCGTTTGTGGATTTATTGACGCCGAACATGCTCTTGACCCAATTTACGCTCGTAACCTCGGTGTGGAGGTTGAGAATCTATTAATTTCACAACCTGATCATGGTGAGCAAGCTCTTGAAATTGCCGATACTTTGATCCGTTCTGCTGCTGTCGATGTTATTGTTATAGATTCTGTTGCAGCATTAACACCGAAAGCTGAACTTGATGGCGAAATGGGTGATAGCCTTCCAGGCTTGCAAGCTCGCTTAATGAGTCAAGCTTTAAGAAAATTAACAGCATCTATTTCAAAAACAAACTGTATGATTATCTTTATAAATCAAATTAGAATGAAAATTGGTGTTATGTTTGGAAGTCCTGAAACAACAACTGGTGGAAATGCGTTAAAATTTTATTCGACTGTTAGACTTGATATTAGACGCATTGGTGCACTTAAAGATCGTGAGGATATTGTTGGAAATCAAACTAGAGTTAAAGTTGTTAAAAATAAAGTTGCTCCACCCTTTAAAACTGTTGAGTTTGATATTCTTTACGGTAAGGGTATATCAAAAAAAGGTGAAATAATCGATATTGGTGTTGAAGCAGGTATAATTGAAAAATCTGGTACTTGGTACTCTTATGAGGATGAGCGTATGGGGCAAGGTAGAGAAAATGTGAAAACGTTTCTTGAAGAAAATCCGGATATCTCAGCTGCAATAGAAATATCTATTCGCGAAAGCGCTGGATTAAAGATTGATCCATCATTATTAAAAGATAAGGTTAGTTCTAAGGCACAAATCGTTGAATCCAATGAAGTTAAAGATTCCACAGAAGGTGATAATGTTGCTTTAGCAAAGTAAATTATTGCAAGAAATAACAAATAGTCTAATTATTGTGCTAAGTTAATACTAATTTATTATCTTGGCACAGTATGACAAAATTAAATGAAATAAGGGCTGAATTTTTAGATTTTTTTGAAAAAAATAATCATGTTGTCTTGTCATCAAGTCCAGTAATTCCAGAGAATGACCCAACTTTAATGTTTGTTAATGCAGGTATGGTTCCATTTAAAGATTATTTTATTGGCAATCAAATACCAAAAACAAAAAGAGCAGCTAGTTCACAAAAGTGTATACGTGCAGGCGGTAAACACAATGACTTAGATAGTGTTGGACACACTGCAAGACATTTAACTTTTTTCGAAATGTTGGGAAATTTTTCGTTTGGGGATTACTTTAAAGAAGAAGCAATTAATCTGGCTTGGAATTTACTTACAAAAGAATTTGATTTACCAAAGGATCGTTTATTAGTTACCGTTTTTCATGAAGATGATGAGGCAATAAAACTTTGGAAAAAAATATCGGGATTTTCAGAAGAAAAGATAATAAAAATTTCCACAAATGATAATTTTTGGTCAATGGGTTCTGAAGGTCCATGCGGTCCTTGTTCGGAAATATTTTATGATCATGGTGATGGAGTATTTGGCGGCCCTCCAGGGACCAAAGAAGAAGATGGTGATAGATTTGTAGAGATTTGGAATCTTGTTTTTATGCAATTCTTAAGAAAAGAAAACCAAAAACAAGTTACATTACCAAAACCGTCAATTGATACAGGTATGGGTTTAGAGAGAATTTCAACAGTAATGCAAGGTAAGATAAGTAGTTTTGAAACTGATCTTTTTCAAACACTAATAAATAATATTGAAGAAATAGCTAAGATTAAGATCAATAATAGTAATGTCGTAAGTTTTAGAATAATCGCCGACCATTTAAGGTCTATTTCATTTCTTATATCTGATGGAGTGACTCCCTCAAACGAAGGAAGAGGTTATGTTTTAAGAAGGATAATGCGTAGGGCAATGCGACATACTCATAAACTAGGTTTTAAAAAACCTATTTTATATATGCTTTCAAAACTAGTTATAACTCATATGAGTCATTCCTATAAAGAGCTTAAGAGGGCTGAAGAACTTATAAAAATTACTTTATTTAATGAGGAGGAAAGATTTTTATCAACGTTAACAAGAGGTTTAAAAATATTAGAAGACGAGTCTAAAGTATTAAATCCAGGAGATACCTTTGATGGTAAAACAGCTTTTAAACTTTATGATACCTATGGTTTTCCTCTTGACCTAACTGAAGATTTGTTAAGAGATAAATCACTATCACTTGATAGAAATCAATTCGACCTATTAATGAAAAACCAAAAGGATGAAGCAAAGAAATCTTGGATGGGTTCAGGAGAAAAAAAGACCGAAGAAGTATGGTTTGAAGTTTCTAATAAAAATGAAAAAACAGAATTTATGGGTTATGTTAATAACGAAATATCAGCTCAAGTTGTTTCTATAATTACTGATGGTAAAATTGTTGAAAAATTGAAAGAGGGTGAGGAAGGGATTTTAGTTTTTAATCAAACTCCTTTTTATGCTGAAAGTGGTGGACAAGTTGGTGATATTGGTCTGATTAGTTCAAAAAATATTGAATTCAGTGTTATAGATACTCAGAAAAAAATGAATGGTTATCATGCTCATGTTGGCATTTTAAAAAAAGGAATAATAAAAAATAATGATATTTTAAACTTATGTATCAATCAAGATCATAGACGTGAAGTAAAGCTAAATCACTCATCTACACATCTTCTTCATGAGGCCTTAAGAAGAGTATTGGGAAAACATGTTACTCAAAAAGGATCTCAGGTTACTTCACATAAACTTCGTTTTGATTTTAGCCATAATGGTCCAGTAGATTATGATGATTTGGTAAAAGTTGAGACAATTATCAATAATGAAATAAAGAATAATTCTGAAGTTAAAACTGAAATTCTTTCATATGAAAAAGCTGTCGAAAAAGGAGCTTTGGCATTATTTGGTGAAAAATATGAGGATTCTGTTAGAGTTCTTACTATGGGTGAAAACAACTTTTCGACCGAATTATGTGGAGGGACTCATGTCCAGTCTTTAAAAGAGATCGGGTCATTTAGATTAATATCTCAAAGCTCGGTGGCTTCTGGTATAAGAAGGTTGGAAGCAGTTACTGGAGATAAAGTTAACTCATCTGAATTATTAATTGATAAGATTCTTAAGCAAAAAGATATTAAAGAAGAAAAGAGGTCATTCAAAAAGATTACTAAAAATATATCTAAAGATATTTTGAATGGTGAAATAGTAGTAGTAAATAATATTAACTTATATTTTGATGTTTTAGAAAATGTTGATGGAAAAAATCTTAGAATTTTAATTGATGCATGTAAAAAAGATTATAAAAAATCAGTTATCTGTTTGATTAGTAGTGATGAAAAAAAAGTTATAATTGCTATGGGTATTACAGATGATATTTTAAAAAAATTTGATGCTATTGACCTGGTAAATACTGTTTCAAAAATAATGAAAGGGAAGGGTGGCGGCGGAAGAAAAGATATGGCGTTAGCTGGTGGATCTGATATTAATATGGTTGAACAAGCAAAAAAAAGATTAATTGAGAAGATTGAAAAAATAAATTAGCTTTTATCCATTTCAATTTGTAAGTTACTATCAACTTTATCTAAGAATTGTTCAGTTGTGAGCCAATCTTGCTGGGGGCCTACTAGCAATGCAAGGTCTTTTGTCATGGAGCCTTTTTCAACAGTTTTAATGCAGACTTTTTCTAAAGTTAAAGCAAACTTTTTTAGCTGTTCATTGTTATCTAATTTAGCTCTATGTTGTAAGCCTCTTGTCCATGCGAAAATTGAAGCAATAGAGTTTGTTGATGTTTCTTTTCCTTCTTGGTGTAATCGATAATGACGAGTAACTGTTCCATGAGCAGCCTCTGCCTCAACGGTATTACCATCAGGTGTCATTAAGACACTTGTCATTAATCCCAGTGAACCAAAACCTTGAGCAACTGTATCTGATTGAACATCCCCATCATAATTTTTAGTTGCCCATATAAATGCTCCTGACCATTTTAAGGCACAAGCAACCATGTCATCAATTAATCTATGCTCATAAGTTATATTGCTTTCCTTAAATTTATCCTCATATTCGTCTTCAAAAACTTTCTGAAATAAGTCTTTAAAACGACCATCATAAGCTTTTAGAATTGTATTTTTTGTTGATAAATATACTGGCCACTTCCTATTTAAGCCATAGTTCATACAAGCTCTTGCAAAATTCTTAATTGACTCATCAGTATTATACATTCCTAGAGCAACACCACCACCTGGAAAATCATAAACATTCTCTTGAATAATATCGTTTCCATCTTCTGACTCCCATCTGATTGATAGCTTACCTTTTGATGGAACAACAAAGTCGGTAGCTTTATACTGATCTCCAAAAGCGTGACGCCCTACCACTATTGGCTGCGTCCATCCTGGAACTAATCGAGGAATATTTTGACATAGTATTGGTTCTCTAAAAACGGTTCCATCAAGAATATTTCTTATTGTACCATTAGGTGATTTCCACATTTTTTTTAAATTAAACTCTTCGACTCTGTCTTCATCTGGAGTAATGGTCACACATTTAATGCCTACACCACATTTTTTAATAGCTTCAGCTGAATCAATAGTTATTTGGTCATCAGTATCATCACGGTTTTGTATACCCAGGTCATAATATTGAATATCTATATCTAAATACGGGAGTATTAATTTTTCTTTAATTAGCTTCCATATTATCCTAGTCATTTCATCACCGTCTATATCAACTACAGGATTTTCTACTTTTATTTTCGACATTTATATTTCCACTAGATTAAATTTTAATTAATGTTACTCAATAACACATAGATTTGTTATTTCAACTTCATAAGGAAATAATAATATAAAAATATGATTATGGAAAAAAAAATTTTAAAAAATAATATATCAATAATTTTAGTTGAACCTCAACTTGGTGAAAATATCGGCACCACCGCTAGGGCAATGCTTAATTTTGGATTTGAAAATCTTATTTTAGTAAACCCAAGGGATGACTGGCCAAATGATTATGCTATAAATGCTGCTGCAGGTGCAATTCAAGTAATTGAAAAGGCAAAAGTATTTAGTGATTTAAAAACTGCACTTAAAGAGTTTAATTTTGCTTTCTCTACTACAATTAGACCAAGGGGAATGGTTAAACCAGTCCTTGGTTTAGAAAAAATGTCAAAAAAAACTTTTCAAAGATTGAGAATGAATCAAAAAATAGCCTTTGTCTTTGGTAGAGAAAAATCAGGACTAACTAATGATCAAATTTCCTTAACTGACGAAATTATTGAAATTCCTACGAATAAAGAATTTTCCTCTTTGAATCTTGCCCAAGCAGTTATTTTGGTTGTTTCAGAAATAAATCGACTTGAAATAAGTTATTCAGAAGAAAGATTAATAATTCCAGATAGTTTTCCTGCAGAAAAAAAAGATTTAATGTCTTTTTTTAGCCATTTAGAGCGAGCACTCGATGAAGCTGGATTCTTAAAACCAATTGAAAAAAGATCAACAATGATAATGAATTTAAGAAATATATTTAATCGTACAAATTTAACTGATCAAGAGGTAAAAACCCTTAGGGGAGTTATTACTGCATTATTGAGATGGCCTAATGATCATCTCGATAAAGATAAAATAGAAAATATCAAGAAAATTGCTGATGGAAATAAAAATAAAGATGATAAAGAATATTGACTTAATATCATATTATCTTTACTAAATCCGAAATAGTGAAGATTTAATTATCTTTAAAATTTTGAGGAATTAATGACTAAAAGAATACAAGCTAAGTATAAGATAGATAGGCGTATGGGAGAAAATATTTGGGGTCGCCCTAAAAGTCCAATTAACCTTAGATCTTATGGGCCTGGACAACATGGTCAAGGAAGAAAAAGTAAACTATCAGATTTTGGTCTTCAAATGAGAGCAAAACAAAAACTTAAAGGCTATTATGGAAATATTTCTGAAAAACAATTTAAAAGAATTTTTAAAGAAGCCGAGAGAATTAAGGGTGATACATCAGAAAATCTGATCGGTCTTTTAGAAAGAAGATTGGATGCTATTGTTTATAGAGCTAAATTTGTACCTACAGTTTTTTCTGCAAGGCAGTTTATTAATCACGGTCATGTTAAAGTTAATGGAAGAAGAGTTAATATTCCTTCTTACAGAGTTAAAACTACCGACATGATTGAAATAAAAGATAAATCCAAAGGTTTGGAAGTTGTTCTTAGGGGTAGTGAGAGTTCTGAAAGAGATATACCTGATTACATAGATGTTGACGGTAAAAAGATGGTTGCCAAAATTACAAGAATTCCTAACCTTTCTGAGGTCCCTTATCCTGTTCAAATGGAACCAAATTTAGTAGTAGAATTTTATTCTAGAAACTAGATTATTTATCGGATTATTTTTTCATTTTTAAAAATTTCTTGAAGTTCTCCATTTTCAAACATCTCTTTAATAATATCGCATCCACCCATAAGTTCACCTTTAACATATAATTGAGGAATTGTAGGCCAGTTAGAAAATTCTTTTATTCCCTCTCTTACATTTTCATTTTCTAAAACATTTGTAGTTGTAAAAGGTACCTCTAAATATGTTAAAATTTGGACTACGGTACTTGAAAAACCACATTGAGGAAATAACGGTGTTCCTTTCATAAATAGGTGAACATTATTTGAGCTAATATCATCTTCAATTAATTGTTTAATTTCTTGATCCATAATTAATCCTTTGGTACTTCCGTTTTAATAGAGAGAGCGTGAAGTGTATAGCCCATTTTTTCTCCTAATACATCATATACTATCTTGTGCTGTTTAATCTTGCTTAGTCCTTTAAATTTATTTGATATAATTTTTACTGCATAATGGTCATTATCTCCAGCCAAATCTTGAATTTCAATTATTGAATCTGAGATACCCTCAGTTAGAATTTCGAGTAATTCATTTTTTGTCATACCCATTTTATTTACCTTTTATGAAGTTTTTAAACCAATTTTCATAGAGATTCCTTAATTCCTCTAAATTAATTTCACTAAATTTATCGATTTTAATTTTTTTTCCATAAGTTTTTCCAATATTTTCGTAAGGAATATTATTATTTTTGATTAATTTCAAAGCATCTTCAAGTATTTCGTCTTTGATCATTAAAATATACCTTGCTTGATCTTCTCCAAAAAGAAACCCATTGTTTACCTTGTTATCGCTTATTTTTAGATCAATACCAATATTTCCAGAAATTGCCATTTCAGTAAGCGCAATAAGAAGACCTCCATCGGATATGTCATGTACAGTGTCAATTTTTAAATCTAAGATTAAATTTCTAACAATATCTCCTGTTTTCTTTTCTATATTAAGGTCTATTCTTGGAGGAAGGCCTTTACTATCTCTAAAAATTTCAAATGCATAAATCGATTGGCTCAGATGTCCTTTAGTATCACCAAGTAATATAATATTATCATCTTCTCTTTTTATAGAGGGGGTAGAAAAATGTTCAAGATTTTCTAATAAACCAATACCTCCAATTGTTGGGGTGGGATTTATCCCTTTACCGTTTGTTTCGTTGTACAAGGAAACATTACCAGAAACTACTGGATAATTTAGAACTTCACATGCTTCAATCATTCCTTTTATAACACCAGTAAATTGTCCCATTATTTCCTCTTTTTCTGGGTTACCAAAATTCATACAATCAGTTATTGCTATCGGATTTGCCCCTACAGAAGTTATATTTCTCCAAGACTCTGCAACAACCTGTTTTCCTCCCTCTATTGGGTCAGCATAGCAGTATCTGGGCGTTGAATCAGAGCTTACTGCTATTGCCTTATTTGTATTATGGACTCTAATTATTGCTGAATCACCACCTGGCCTTAGAATTGTATCACTCATAACCATGTGATCATATTGCTCCCAAACCCATTTTCTACTACATAGATTTGGTGATGATATTAATTTTTTTAAAATTTGAATTATATTCTCTTCCGATTTAAGTAAATGAGATTGGTCTACTTTTGTATTTGTAACTATTTTGTAAGGTCTGTTATAGGTTGGAGCACCGCTTTCCAGTATTTCTAAGGGAATATCAGCTTTTTTTTCATTTTCATGATTAACTTTAATATGATTTGTATCAGTTAAAATCCCTATAGTTGCAAAATCTAAGCCCCACTTATCAAAAACTAGTTTTGCTTCTTCTTCTTTTTCTGGTTCAATTATCATAAGCATCCTTTCCTGGCTTTCTGAAAGCATCATCTCATAGGCTGTCATTGATGACTCTCTACAGGGCAAATTATTAAGATCTAAATCAATACCTACTTTTCCTTTACTAGCCATTTCAACAGCTGATGATGTAAGACCAGCAGCCCCCATATCTTGAATTGCAATTATTGTATCTCCCTTCATTAACTCTAAGCATGCTTCAAGTAGAAGTTTTTCAGCAAAAGGATCACCCACCTGAACTGTAGGCCTTTTTTCATCAGAGGAATCATCGAATTCAGCAGATGCCATAGTTGCCCCATGAATTCCATCTCTGCCAGTTTTAGAGCCAACATAAACTACTGAGTTTCCAACTCCAGTAGCTTTAGAGTAGAAAATTTTATTAATTTTTGCAATTCCTACACACATTGCATTTACTAAAATATTATCATTATAACATGAGTGAAACTCTACCTCACCTCCCACAGTTGGAACTCCCATACAATTTCCGTAACCACCTACTCCAGAAACAACTCCAGTTAGGAGGTGTTTTGTTCTTGAATTATTAATATCACCAAATCTAAGAGAGTTAAGAAGGGCCACAGGCCGTGCTCCCATTGTAAAAACATCTCTCATTATTCCACCAACACCAGTTGCTGCACCCTGGTATGGTTCAATGAATGATGGATGGTTATGGCTTTCCATTTTAAAAACTGCAGCATCACCATCTCCTAGATCTATTACACCAGCATTTTCTCCAGGACCTTGGATAACTTTTTCACTTTTCGTAGGTAGTTTTTTTAACCAGGTTTTTGATGATTTATAAGAGCAGTGTTCAGACCACATCGCAGAAAAAATACCTAATTCCGTTAATGTTGGTTTTCTATTTAAAGACCTGAGTATAAAATTATACTCATCGTCATTAATTCCATGCTCTTTTATAAGATCTTTTGTTATCTCAATCATTGAATTGACTCTAAAATTGACGTGAAAAATTTTTCACCATCTTCCAAGCCAGAAATTTTATCTGTCGCTCTTTCAGGATGAGGCATCATGCCTAATATATTTCCTTTTTCGTTAATTATACCTGCAATATTATCTAGTGATCCATTAGGATTAGACTCATCATTAGTATTCCCGAACTTATCGCAATACTTAAAAACAATTAGATTTTTATCTTTAATATCATTAATAATTTCTTGATCAGCAAAAAAATTACCTTCATTGTGAGCAACTGGGATTTTTATAATTTCATTATCCAAGTAATTATGAGTAAAAGATGAATTTGAATTTTCAACTTTTATAGGTAAATTTTTACAAATAAATGATAATTCTTTGTTCCTTATCAAAGTACCTGGGAGAAGGTTCGTTTCAGTTAAAATTTGAAACCCGTTACATATACCAATTATGTAAGTTCCTTTATCAGCGCTCTTAATAATTTCATTCATTATTGGGCTATTAGCAGCCATAGATCCACATCTTAGGTAATCACCGTAGGAAAAACCTCCTGGTAAAACAATTAAATCGCTTTTTGGTAAAGAACCCTCTTTATGCCAAATCATGCTAGGTGATTGTTTAGAAAATTTTTTTAGTGATACTGCAATATCTCTATCACAATTAGAACCAGGAAAAACAATTACTGATATTTTCATTAATTTTCCTTAATAATAGTTATTTCATAATCTTCAATTACTAAGTTCGCAAGAAGCTTTTTACTTGCATCTTCAATTATCTTTTTTGCCTCATCTTCACTATCAGTATTAATTTCAATTTCAATTAATTTACCTTGTACAACCTTATTTATTTCAGAAAAACCTAATTGATTTAATGATTTTTCAATGGCTTTTCCCTGAGGATCCGAAACACCTTTTTTTGGCATTATTTTTACAAGTGATTTCATAAAATTTCTTAATAGTTTTGTTTTTAAATATCTGAAGTATCTATTTCTAAACGAGTCGCAACTTCTTTGTAAGCCTCTATTAGTCCTCCAATATTTCTTCTGAATCTGTCTTTATCTAATTTTTCATTTGAGTTTATATCCCAAAAACGACAAGAGTCTGGACTAATTTCATCAGCAAGAATAATTTTATTAGAATTATTTATACACAACCTTCCAAATTCAATTTTAAAATCTACTAAAGTAATATTAATTTTTCTAAAAAGATCAGAAAGTAAATTATTAATTACAAAAGCATATTCTTTAATCTCATCAATTTCATTTTTTGTTGCCCAGTTAAATACTTTTATATGTTCTTCAGAAACGAGTGGATCGTCATTTTCATCGTCTTTTAAATTAAATTCGATTAATGTTTCTGGAAGTTCAGTTCCTTCAGAAATTCCAAAGCGTTTTGAAAATGTTCCTGCAGCAATATTTCTCACTACAACTTCAATAGGAATTATTTCAACTTTTTTTATTAATTGTTCTCTGGTGTTTAACCTTTCGATAAAATGATTAGGTATATTATTTTTACTTAAATAAACGAAAATATATTCACTTATGAGGTTATTTAAAACGCCTTTATTTTCAATAATATCATGTTTTTTTTTATTAAAAGCTGTGGCGTCGTCTTTAAAAAATTGAATTAATTCCATGGGTTCTTCAGTTTCATAAAGTTGTTTAGCTTTTCCTTCGTATAAAATTTTTTTTACCATTTTTTTCTGTTTATTACTTATAGTTAAGTGATTCTTTGGATAAATATTTCTTAAATTTTTCTGCTACAATATTTAAATTACTTTTGTTAATAGATTTCATAACGACATTAACACCAAAGTCTATTTCAGAATTGAAGTACGGATAACTTCCAATCTTAACATCTTTATTTTCTATACTTATTTTTCCAAGAACATCGGCTATTTGTCCTTCTACTGCATCAACTTTTATAGTTATTGTTGCGGATATTTTTCCTTTGTTTAAAAACTTTATTGAATTTTCAAGCATTGATTGCATAACTTTTGGAATTCCCGCAAAAACAAAAACATTTTCAATCTTAAATCCCGGGGCAGCAGATATAGGATTTTCAATTAGAGTTGCGCCGTATGGTATCCTGGCCATTCTTTTGCGAGTATCATTAAACTCAGAACCAATTTCTTTATAAAAATTCTTTAAGATATTATATGCATCTAAATTCTCTTCTAATTTTACATTAAAAGCTTCAGCCACACTTTCTGCAGTTATATCATCATGTGTCGGGCCTATTCCACCGGTAGTAAATAAATAATCATTTTTTTTTCTTAAAGTATTGATATTATTGATAATTTTACCTTTATTATCAGGTATAACTCTAATTTCATTTACACTAATTCCAAGATCTTCAATTTTTTTAGCAATATGATTTGAGTTTGTATCCAGCGTTCTTCCAGATAAAACTTCATCACCAATTACAAGAATACTTGCAAAATATTTCTCTTTTTTGACCATATATTTTTATATCAGTATAGATAACTTACAACAATAGCTTCATGGACTAGCTGTATAAAATTTTATAATATATAATCTTAATTTATAAAATATAGAGGAAATAGTTATTAATAGTAATTCAGTAAAAATTCATAGCAAAGAAGCTTTTCGAGGAATGAGAAATGTTGGAAAGTTAGCAGCAGAATTATTGGATTTGTTTGTTGATAAAGTAAATCCAGGTATAACCACTAAGTCTCTAGATACCTATGCTTATGAATTTATTATGGATAATGGTGCAATACCGGCACCTTTAAACTATAGAGGTTTTACGAAATCTATATGTACATCTATTAATCATGTAATTTGTCATGGAATACCGAGTGATAGGATCCTAGATGAAGGAGACATAGTTAACATTGATGTTACTCTAATACTTGATGGATGGCATGGGGATACATCTAGAATGTATTCTGCCGGTGATCCATCAATTAAGGCAAGGAAATTGATAAATAATACATATGATTCTATGATGCTTGGGATTAATTCAATTAAGCCAGGCTTAAAATTAGGTGATTTAGGCTCTATCATTCAAAATAATGCTGAAAAAAATAATTATTCTGTTGTAAGGGAGTTTTGTGGGCATGGTTTGGGTCAAGTTTTTCATGATGAACCAAACATTTTACATTATGGCGTTGAGGATACTGGATTAGTATTAAAAGAGGGAATGTTTTTTACAGTTGAACCAATGGTCAATATTGGCAAACCTGAGAGTAAAATTTTATCTGATGGGTGGACAGCCGTTACAAGAGACAGAAGTTTATCAGCACAATTTGAACACTCAGTAGGAGTAACATCAGATGGAGTTGAGATTTTTACCAAATCTTTAAATAAAAGTGCTAATCCTATAGAAAATTAATTCCATAATTGATTATTATATTAAAATAGTTAAAAGGTTAAAAATGGTTCCAAGATATTCAAGAAAAGAGATGGTCGACATATGGAGTGATTTTTCAAAATATTCTATTTGGTTAGATATTGAAATTTTTTCTTTAGAAGGTATGGAAAAAATTGAAATTGTTCCAAAAGGAACTGCTGATTTAGTTAGGGAAAAAGCAAAATTCGACTCTAAAAGAATTGATGAGATAGAATCTGAAATTAAGCATGATGTTTTGGCTTTTTTAACAAATATTTCTGAATCTGTTGGGCCTGAAGCAAGATTTATTCATCAAGGAATGACATCCTCAGATATATTAGACACATGTCTAAACATACAATTAAAAAAGGCTGGAGAGCTTCTCTTAAAGGATATTAATAGCCTTTTATCCTCAATTAAATCTCAAGCTATTAAGCATAAGAAAACTATTTGTGTTGGAAGAAGTCACGGAATTCATGCAGAGCCAACAACATTCGGTTTAAAAATGTTACAAGCATATGCTGAGTTTTCAAGGAACAAAAATAGACTAGAAATTGCTATTAAAGAAATTAGTTCATGTGCAATTTCAGGGTCAGTTGGAACTTTTGCTAATATTGATCCAAGTGTCGAAAAATATGTTGCCAATGCCTTAAATTTAGATATTGAACCTATTTCATCTCAAATAATTCCAAGAGATAGACATGCAGCATTTTTTTCAACATTAGGTATAATAGCAAGCTCTATTGAAAGACTTGCAACTGAGATTAGGCATTTGCAAAGATCTGAAGTTCTAGAGGTCGAAGAGTTCTTTTCTTCAAATCAAAAGGGTTCTTCTTCAATGCCACATAAACGTAATCCAGTATTAACTGAAAACTTAACAGGGCTTGCAAGAATAGTTAGAGGTTCTGTTATACCAGCACTTGAAAATATTTCCCTATGGCATGAAAGAGATATTTCACATTCAAGTGTTGAGAGATTTATTGGCCCAGATGCAACCATAACATTAGATTTTGCTCTAAACCGTCTCAATAATGTTATAGAAAATATGACTGTATATCCTGATAACATGATAAAGAATCTTGAAAGATTTAATGGTCTTGTATTTTCTCAAAGAGTTTTATTATCTCTAACTCAAAAAAATATAAGTCGAGAAGATTCTTATTTAATGGTTCAAAGAAACTCTATGAAAGTCTGGAATAATGAGGGTAATTTCTATGATTTAATTAAAAGTGATCGAGAAATTTGTTCTATCTTAACTAATGATGAAATTGACGATATCTTTGATTTGAACTATCACTTAAAAAATATTGATCAAATTTTTCAAAGAGTTTTGGAGTAAATATGCGGCCATGGTGGAACAGGTAGACACAAGGGACTTAAAATCCCTCGGCAGATAATGCCGTCCCGGTTCGACTCCGGGTGGCCGCACCATTTTAAGTAGAAAATTTATATACCGTTCCACAATATGGGCATATTATTTCTTTTTTTCTTCCAAAGTTTAAATAAATATGAGGATGATCATGAGGGGGGTTTGCGCCGATACAATTAAATTCTTTAAATTTAATTGTCATTGTTTTTAAACCTTTGTCATTCGTTATTTTTGGTATCTCAGTTTTAATCATTATAAGATTCCTATTTTTATTTTGGTAATGATAGGTGCATTCCAGCATCAGAAATTAAAGTTTCGCCTGTTATATGTTCCCCACCCTCTAAGCAAAAGAAAATTACAGATTTTGCAATATCTTCTGGTGTCCCTGCTCTTTTAAGAGGAGTTATATTTTCTTGGTCTTTTATAATTTTATTAAATTTTTCTTCCCCAAACCTATCCAGAAACCATCCTGTTCCAATGAAGCCCGGACAAACAGTGTTAACTCTAATTTCAGGGCCTAAAGCCTTTGCTAGAGATAAAGTCATGGTATTAAGTGCACCTTTTGATGCCGCATAGGCTATAGACGAACCAATACCCGTTTTACCAGCTATAGAAGAGACATTTACAACGCTTCCAAATTTTTGTTTTTTCATATGAGGCTCAACTGCTCTTATCATTTGGTAAGGTCCTATTACATTAACTCGATATATATTTATAAAATCTTCATCAGTTAATGCATCCAATTTTTGGTGATTTGCAAATTTAGTTGTTCCGGCATTATTAACTAAAATATCTACTTTATTAAATTTTTTTATAGTTTGATCTACAAGAACCTTGCATTCACTATCTAGAGAAACGTCTGCTTTTAAACATAAAGTATCAACATTAAAACTCTTACAAACATTCTCAATATTAAAGGCTTTCTCTGAGTTTTTGGAATAATTTATAACAACATTAACACCTTTTTTTGCTAAACCAATTGCTACCGATGCTCCAAGACCAGCTGATGATCCAGTAACAATTGCAACTTTATCTTTATTTTCCATGTGCATCCTTTAATTTTTTGTTATATACGAATTTATATTAATTAAGTTAAACTATTTAAAGAAAAGTAAATAATAATAATTTATTTTTATAATTTTGTGGGGTTAAATGTCTTCAATAAATAAAATTAGTAGAAACTGTCCTTTATGGGAAAAACTTTCAATTGAGGCAACTAATGTAATTAATAATGAACCAGACTTAGAGGAGTTTTTTATAAAAGCTATTTTAGATTTTTCAGATATTGAGTCTTCTATTTCATATATTTTGGCCAATCAACTCCAGCAAGACAGTTTTGATTTAAAAAAAACTCAATCAATTATTTATAATGCATTTGCCTCTGAAAAAAATGCTTATGAAAAAATTATTATAGACATCAATACTGTATTAGACAGAGACCCTGCCTGTATTACATATTATCAACCTATTTTATTTTTCAAAGGTTTTCAGTCCCTTCAGGTATATAGGGCCGCAAACTACTATTGGAATAGAGGGAATAAAGCTACAGCTTTTTATCTTCAATCAAGGGCTTCGCAAGTCTTTGATATTGATATTCATCCTGCTGCTAAAATTGGTATAGGAGTTTTAATGGATCATGCAACTGGTTTAGTAATAGGTGAAACAGCGACAGTTGGTGATGGGTGTTCAATTTTTCATGATGTAACATTAGGTGCAACAGGAAGTCAAACTGGTGATAGGCATCCTAAGGTTGGCAAGAATGTTACTATTTCTGCAAATGTCTCAATTTTAGGTAATATTACTGTTGGTGATAATGTTAAGATCGGTGCAAGTTCTTTGGTCCTAGAAAATTTACCTGCAAATTGCACTGCTGTTGGGGTTCCTGCGAAGATAGTTAAATAATTAAGAGAGTAAAAATGAAAAATAATGAAATATTGATTGTTCAGGATTATTTAAAAATTACTTTTGGGAACGAGGAAATTCAAATAAGAAAGCCTGAAACTGAAAATGATTTGAATAGTATTTTCATTAATAATTCTCGCGTAGGAAATATTTTTAGAGATATTGATCCAGATGACAAGGAGGTAACTTATACATTAAGTATTCCTATATCCTTATCAAGTGATAATAATGTTTCTCATCAACAATATTTGATAGATCTTTTAGGTACAGACAAAATTTTTCTAACCGGTAGAGGGTCCATTGACGACTCTCAAGAGGTATACTTAAGGAGAAATGAGGATGATGAATATATTGGTATTATTTATAAAAATGACGATTCATCATACACTTTTACAATGTCTATCCTGGATTTTGATTTATAATAGAAAAGAATGGCAATATACGAATTAGATAATAAACAACCAACCTTACCTAAGTTAGACTCTTATTGGGTCGCTTCAAATGCTTCCGTAATTGGAGATGTTGAAATTCATGAAGGTGTAAGCATATGGTTTAATACTGTTGTGAGAGGTGATTGTGAAAAAATAATAATTGGTGAAAATTCTAATATTCAAGATAGCAGTGTTCTTCACAATGACTACGGGTACCCTTTAATTATTGGAAAAGATGTAACTGTGGGTCATCAAGTAATGCTTCATGGGTGCACTATTGGTGATAATTCATTGATAGGTATCGGTGCAGTAGTTCTCAATGGCGCAAAAATTGGTAAAAATTGTTTAATTGGTTCAAAAGCTCTTATTCCTGAAGGAAAGGATATTCCCGATAATTCTATGGTTGTCGGAATTCCTGGAAGAATTATAAAAAAAATTGATAAAGATATGGAGCTTTTTTTGAAAGCCTCGGCCGATCATTATAACGAAAATTGGAAACGTTTTTCAAAAACACTTAAATTAATAGATGGGGATTAAAATGGATTATGAGTTTTCTAAATTAGAAAAAAGAGAAAAATTATGGATTATTACTTTAAATAGACCTGAGAAAATGAATGCTCTTCACCCGCCCGCTCATTTTGAACTAGAAAAAATCTTTGATGATTTTTCAAATGATGAAAATGCTTGGGTAGCAATAATTACTGGTGAAGGTGAAAGAGCGTTTTGTGCAGGTAATGATCTTAGGTATCAAGCTGAGGGTGGAAAAATGGAGAGAAATGACTCTGGTTTTGCAGGCCTAACTTCGCGTTTTAATTTAAATAAACCAATTATTGCAGCTGTTAATGGAGTTGCAATGGGGGGAGGATTTGAAATTGCTCTTGCTTGCGACTTAATAATAGCTTCTGAAAATGCTAAATTTGCCTTACCTGAACCAAAGGTCGGACTTGCTGCCTTAGCAGGGGGAATGCATCGATTACCTAGGCAAATTGGATTGAAAAGAGCTATGAGTATGATGCTTACTGGAAGAACTGTTGGAGCTGAAGAGGGATTAAATTTAGGTTTTGTAAACGAAGTTACAAAAATCGAAGACTTAATGAGTACTGCTGAGAAGTGGGCGAAATTAATTTTGGATTGTTCTCCAACGTCAATAAGAACAACAAAGGATGTTGCAATGTCAGGTTTATCACACGCAAATATAGAGGATGCAATGTCTGAAAAATATGAATCGGTTTTAAATTTATTTAAAAGTGAAGACTTTATTGAGGGGCCTCTAGCCTTCTCTGAGAAAAGAAAACCAAATTGGAAGGGTAAATAATTATTTATGAATAAAATAGAGTTCTTTTTTGATTGTTCCTCTCCATGGACATATTTGGCATTTCATGCCTTTCAAGAAATTATTAAGAATAATAATATTGAGGTAGAGTGGAAACCTATTCTCGTTGGAGGAGTATTTAATGCTGTAAATCAAGATATTTATGAAACAAGAAAAAATCCTAATCCATTAAAATTTAGATATTCAAGAAAAGACTTAAAAGATTGGTCTACTCTATATAACATAACAATTAATTGGCCAGATTTATTTCCCTTAAATGCAGTAAATGTTATGCGAGGAGTAATAGTAGCAGATAAATACAATAAACTTTTACCTTTTAGCAATTCTTGTTTTGAATTGTATTGGTCAAAAGGAATAGATATTTCTAATTTAGATACTTTATCAGATATAGCAGCTGCTAATGGTATTGAAAAAGTTACCTTTAGAAATGAGATTAAAACTGAAATTATTAAGGATCAATTAAGAAAAAATACTGATAATTTAATGGAAAGAGGAGGGTTTGGTTCTCCTACAATTTTTATAAATGAAATTGATATGTATTTTGGTAACGACCGTTTACAGTTAGTAAAAGAAAAAATTTTAGGAAATTTTTAATATGAAAATTAAAATTAGTTACTGGACTGCTAATTTGTTAATAGTATTCTTTCTTCTATCTGTGTGGTTCCTTTCGTCGTTTGGAGCAGGAATTTTATTTTCTGAGTATCTTGATAAATTTCAAATTGGTGGCTTTAAGCTTGGGTTTTGGTTTTCTCAACAAGGTTCTATTTTAGCCTTTGTTTTGATAATTATTTTTTATTGCTTCTTGATGAATAGATTGGACAAAAAATACAGCTCTGAGGATAGCTAATTGGATCTCCAAGTTCTTACATATTTAGTAGCTGGTGCCTCTTTTGTATTATATATTGGCATAGCTTTATGGTCCAAAGCATCATCCACAAATGAATTTTATGTAGCTGGAGGTGGCGTACATCCTATTGCAAATGGCATGGCAACTGCTGCTGATTGGATGTCTGCAGCATCATTTATATCCATGGCAGGTATAATATCTTTCATGGGTAGGGATGGAGCTGTTTATCTTATGGGGTGGACTGGTGGTTATGTATTACTAGCTCTTTTATTAGCTCCTTACTTAAGAAAGTTTGGAAAATATACAGTGCCTGATTTTATTGGTGATAGATACTATTCAAAGATTGCAAGATTTGTTGCAGTTCTCTGTCTGATATTTGTCTCATTTACCTATATAGCTGGGCAAATGAGAGGAGTAGGGATAGTTTTCTCTAGATTTCTTGAGGTTGACATTAATACCGGTGTTGTAGTTGGGATGGTAATTGTTTTTATTTATGCTGTTTTAGGTGGTATGAAGGGGATAACGTATACACAGGTTGCACAATATTGCGTTTTAATTTTTGCATATATGGTTCCAGCAATTTTTATTTCTATTTTAATAACTGGAAATCCAGTTCCTCAATTAGGTTTTGGTTCAAAAATATTAAACGATGATATTTACCTATTAGATAAATTAAATCTTGTTTTAAATGATTTAGGCTTTGATAAATACACAGAGTCAATAAGATCAAAGATTGATGTCTTTTGTATTACAGGGGCTTTAATGGCAGGAACAGCTGGATTACCTCATGTGATTGTGAGATTTTTTACAGTTCCAAATGTTCGTGATGCAAGAACATCTGCTGGATGGGCTCTTTTATTTATAGCAATTTTATATACTACTGCTCCAGCAGTTTCCTCTTTTTCAAGGTTAAATTTTATTAATACAATTCATAATTCTGAATATCAGACAACACCACAATGGTTTAAAAACTGGGAAGATATAGGGTTAATTTCTTGGTTAGATAAAAATAATGATGGAATTATTCAATATGGACCTGGAAGTGCTTTAGAGAATACTAAACCAATCTTTTCTGATCAAAGAGGAGAAAATGGTGAAAGGGTTCTTAAAAATAAACCATCAAAAAATAACAATGAATTATATATCGATAGAGATATTATGGTTTTAGCTAATCCTGAAATTGCCTCTCTTCCAAATTGGGTTATAGCTCTGGTAGCAGCAGGAGCATTAGCTGCAGCACTTTCTACTGCAGCAGGATTACTATTAGTTATTTCTTCTGCTATAAGTCATGATTTAATGAAAAAAATTTTTCGTCCTTCAATAAATGATAAACAAGAATTATTTTTTGCAAGATTATCAGCAGCTATAGCTATAGCTATAGCAGGAATTTTTGGAATTTATCCTCCTGCATTTGTTGCCCAGGTTGTGGCGTTTGCTTTCGGCTTGGCTGCTTCATCAATTTTCCCAGTTTTAATTATGGGAATTTTTTCTAAAAGAATAAATTCATCAGGTGCTATAACAGGAATGATTACAGGATTATTATTTACCCTAAGCTATATAATATTTTTTAAATTTATTGCCCCGGATTTCAATAATTCTGAATATTGGTTTTTAGGTGTTTCTCCAGAAGGAATTGGTTTAATAGGAATGTTAGTTAATTTTTTCTTTGCAATCGCTATTTCTCTAATTACTAAAGCGCCTCCTGAAGAAATAAAAAATCTTGTTGATAAAATAAGACAGCCTGGTTAATTTGATTGCTAAAATATATTATTTGATTTATCTAAGTGATTGTTATGGTAGAAAAAAATACATCAAAGAAAAATAATCTTCCTGAAGTTAATGAAGAATCATCAGATGACAAGATTGCGATTGTTATAATGAATTTTTTCATAGATATTTTTTATAGTATATTTTTTATAATTTTAGCGTATTTAGCTTTTTGGATAATAGTTGTATTAACAATACTTAGTTTTATTGTTAGAGCTGTTGGATCTGATCAGCCCGAAGACCTTAAGAATTTTACTAAAAGATTATCTATATATATTTCTGATTGTTTGGTTTTTTCCTCCCAAGGAGAAAAAGATAAACCATTTCCGTTTGGAAAGTTTCCTAGTTAATTAAAGTTTTGTTGGATTTGGTGTATCACCGTAAACCTCTTCAGGGTCGAATATTTTCTCATGTTCTTCCCATTTCAATTTTAACTCTAAATTAATTTTATTTTTCCTAGGAATAGATCTGTAAAAACATGATTTATAACCAACATGACAACTAGCACCAGATCCAGCAACATCAACAGATAGCCATATAGAATCTTGATCGTCATCTATTCTTATTTCATTTATTTTTTGAATTAAACCAGAAGTTTTCCCTTTATGCCAAACCTCTTGTCTGCTTCTACTAAAATAGAAGGCTTCCCCTTTTTCAATAGTTTTAATAAGCGCCTCTTCATTCATATATCCTAACATGAGTACTTCTTTTGTATTAGAATCAGTTGTGACGCAGGGTATTAATCCATTCTCATCAAATTTTGGTGAGAGAGTAATACCTTCTTCAACTTCTTTAACCGAATTTCTTTTATGAAATTTTTTTTGATAGTTCTCAGACAAGTTTATTCCTTTGTGAACTGTATAAACCTATTTCTTAATTCTGGATCATTTGCAAATAATCCAGAAAATTTTGTTGTAATTGTTGAGACATTTGGTTTGTTAATCCCTCTTGTAGTCATGCATTGATGCTTAGCATCAATCATTATAGCGGATCCATATGGCTCAAGAGTATCATCTATAGTATTTATAATCTGCATAGTCATAGTTTCTTGCGTTTGAAGTCGCTTGGCGAAAATCTCTACAACTCTTGCAAGTTTTGAAATACCAACAACTTTATTTTTTGGAAGGTATGCTACATGTGCTTTACCTAGTATTGGCACCATGTGATGTTCACAGTGAGTTTCAATATTTATATCTCTAAGGAAAACAATATCGTCATAACCTTTAACATCTTCAAAAGTTTTTCCTAAAACATCTGCTGGATCTTTTTTATAGCCAGCAAAAAACTCTTCATAAGCCTTTACAACTCTTTTTGGCGTATCAATTAGACCTTCTCTTGAGGGATCATCTCCAGCCCATGAAATCAGTGTCTTAACCGCTTCCATTGCCTCTTCACGAGATGGCTTATTTAAGTTTTTATCTATTGATTCAGTATGAATAATTTCATCAGAAACTTTTTTATCCATCAGTAATCTCCTTTTCAATAGGTAAGGTTTACAGTTCTATTGTCATTAGAGCAATATTTTTCTGATTTTATTTAATAATTTAGCTTTTTGCATATATAAACAATCAACTAATTGATGATAATAAATAAATATGAATTTAATATTATACAATTCTTATACAAGAAAAAAAGAACTCTTTTCTCCTTTAGATAATAAAAGAGTTACTGTTTATGCTTGTGGTCCAACAGTTTATGGTCCGGGACATATTGGTAACGGAAGATCAGCAATTATATTTGATACTTTGGTTAGATTACTGCGTTTTAAATATAAAAATATTATTTATGCAAGAAATATAACAGATGTTGATGACAAAATAATAAATGCTTCCCGAGATGAGGGTATAAGTGTTTCTGAGATTACAAAAAAATATACAAAACAATACCATAGCGATTTTAAAAAATTATTTGTTCTTCCTCCAGATATAGAACCTTTTGCAACTGATCATATAGATCAAATGATTAATTTTATTAGCAATTTAATAAAAGGTGATAACGCTTATGTATCTGATTCGCATGTTCTATTTGATGTTTCTAGTTTTCCAGAATATGGATCTCTATCTGGAAGAAAAATTGAGGATATGATTCCTGGAGCAAGAATTGAAGTTGCAAAATACAAAAAAGCATCCTCTGACTTCGTACTGTGGAAACCTTCCAAAGTAGATGAAATTGGCTGGGAGAGTCCATGGGGGAGGGGTCGACCTGGTTGGCATTTAGAGTGTTCAACAATGATAAAAAAACACTTGGGGGAAACTATCGATATTCATGGAGGCGGAGAAGATTTAACTTTTCCTCATCACGAGAATGAGTTAGCTCAATCAGAATGCTGTAATAAAAAACCGCTTGCAAATTATTGGGTTCATAATGGTCTGCTTAGGTTGGATAATTCAAAAATGTCTAAATCTTTAAAAAACTTTGTATTAATAAAAGACCTTTTAAAGGATTATGACGGAGAAGTTATTAGACTAGCTATGCTTGGATCACATTATAGACAGCCATTAATTTGGAGTGATCGTCTAATCTCTCAGTCAAAAAAAACTATTGAAAATCTATATTCCTCAATTGAGGGTCTTGATCACAAAATAAATATTCTTGATTGCAAACCAGATAATAAAGTCTTAAAAGCACTTTATGATGACTTAAATACGCCAAAAGCCTTAGCAGAAATTTTTTCGATTTCAAAAAGAATACCTAAGTCAAAAAATAAACTAGAACTAGTAAATAAGTTAATTGGTTCTTCTAATTTAATAGGATTATTAAATTATAGAACAAATAATAAAAGGTTTTTAAATACTTTGGACATCGATAAAGAAAAGGTTAATGAACTTTTAGAGAAAAGAAGAATAGCACGTGACAATAGAGATTATGATGAATCAGATAGAATCAGAGATATTCTTTTAAAAATGGGTGTCAAAATTACTGATACTTAAGTAATATTATAATGAGTTGAATTTTAATGACGGTAGATAATTTATATAATGAAAAGATTTTAGAGCTTGCTTCAAATATATCTAAAGTAGGTAGAATACAGAATGTCGAGTTTTCTTCTGAAGCTGTTAGCAGGCTATGTGGGTCAAAAGTAACTGTTGATCTTGAAATTGATAATAACAAAATAACGGATTTTTCTCATATTGTTAAAGCTTGCGCTCTTGGGCAAGCATCTTCATCTGTTATGGCTAATAATATAATAGGAACAGATATTGAAGAATTATTAAATCTTAAATTAGTCATGAAAAAAATGTTAAAAGATGGTGGTTCTCCGCCAGATGGTAAGTGGTCAGAATTAAAAGTTTTAGAGCCTGTAAGGGAATATAAAGGAAGGCATTCTTCAGTATTATTAATTTTTGATGCCGTTGAAGATTGTATAAATCAATATCTATTTAAATATTCAGAAAGCTTAATTGGTAGAAAAAAATGAGCTTATTAGTTAATATTTCTATTTTTATGATTAAGCTATACAAGAGAATAATCTCCCCTTTTTTAATGAAATCTTGTCGTTATGATCCAACTTGTTCATCATATGCATTAGAAGCATTTCAAAAATTTGGGTTCATAATTGGTTTTAAATTAACTATGAAAAGGATTGGACGATGTCATCCATGGGGCGGTCATGGCTACGATCCAGTTCCAAATACTGAAGAAATCAATAAAGCAAAAAGGGATTTTTAAAGTTATGCCAATTATTACATTACCAGATGGATCAAAAAAAGAATTTGAAAATTTTTTAACTATTGATGATCTTTCAAGCTCTATAGGGGCAGGCCTAGCAAAAGCAACAGTTGCTGGAAAAATTAATGGAAAACTTGTTGATGCATCAGAAAAGATTACTGAGGACTCAGATGTAATTATCGTAACAAATTCTGATCCTGAGGGTATAGAAATTATTAGACACTCATGTGCTCACTTATTTGGCCATGCTGTAAAGCAAATGTATCCTGAGGCAAAAATGGCGATTGGTCCTACAATTGATAATGGTTTTTATTATGATATTGATTTGGATGTTTCTCTTAATGATAAGGATCTTGAATTAATAGAGGCCAGGATGAAAGAATTGGCAAATACTGATTATGATGTTGTTAGAAATGTGGTTAATAGAGATCAGGCTCTTGAAGCATTTAAGAATAGAAATGAAGATTATAAAATTGAAATTATAAATGAAATTCCAGATGATGAGATAATTGCTTTATACCATCATAATGAATATACAGATATGTGTCGTGGGCCTCATGTTACATCAACAAGACACCTTCGTTCATTTAAATTAATGAAAATAGCCGGGGCTTATTGGAGAGGCAATTCTGAAAATAAAATGCTTCAAAGAATTTATGGTACTGCTTGGTCCAATGATAAAGACTTAAAAAAACATCTTATTTTATTAGAAGAAGCAGAAAAAAGAGATCATAGAAAGCTTGGGAAAGAATTGAATTTATTTCACTTTCAGGATGAAGCTGTCGGAATGGTTTTTTGGCATCCGAAAGGTTGGAGCATATACAGAGAACTTGAGGAATATATAAGAAGAAAAATCACAAAAGGTGGGTACCAAGAAATAAAAACACCTCAGCTAATTGATAAAAAGTTATGGGAGCAGTCTGGCCATTGGGATAAATACTCTGAGCATATGTATACTTCAGAAGCAGATGAAAGAGAACTTGCTCTTAAGCCAATGAATTGTCCGGGCCATGTTCAAGTTTTTAATCAAGGGATTAAGAGTTATAGAGATCTTCCATTAAGAATGTCCGAATTTGGTTCATGTCACAGATATGAACCCTCAGGTGCTCTTCATGGCCTAATGAGAGTAAGAAATTTTGTTCAAGATGATGCTCATATTTTTTGTACTGAAGATCAGATCGAGTCTGAGACAATTTTATTCTGTAATCTTTTGAAAGAAGTATATGAAGAACTCGGCTTTGATAAAGTTTCCATTATGTTTGCTGATAGACCTGAAAAAAGAGTTGGTGATGACTCTATATGGGATAAAGCTGAGGACGCATTAATGAAAGCAACTAAGGCTACGGGACTTCCTTTTGATGAAAATAAAGGAGATGGAGCTTTTTATGGACCAAAATTAGATTTTTATCTACATGATGCTATTGGAAGGGTTTGGCAATGTGGCACTCTTCAAGTTGATTTTAATTTACCAAATCGCTTAGGGGCTTCTTATATCGGGGAAGATAATAATAAACATTCGCCAATAATGCTTCATAGAGCAATTCTTGGAAGTTTAGAGAGGTTTCTTGGCATTTTAATCGAAAATTATGAAGGAAGATTTCCTTTATGGCTTTCGCCTGTTCAAGCTGCAATAGCAACAATAACATCTGAAGCAAATGAAGCAGCAGAGAAAATTTTAGAAAAACTCCAAGATAATGGAATTAGATCTGTAATTGATTTAAGAAATGAGAAAATTAATTATAAAGTCAGGGAACACTCGGTTAACAAAGTTCCTTTTATACTTGTTTTAGGTGATAGAGAAGTTCAAGAAAATACAATCACAATTCGTAGGCTAGGATCAAAAGATCAAAAAACAATTAATGTAGATGAATGTATTGAGTTAATAAGAAGTGAGGCACTTTCACCTGATATAAAATAGTGTTTATTTAGGACTTCCAACAATCCCACTATCAATTAGATTATTAATTTCCTCTTCATTAATTCCAAGACCTTTAAGAACTTCAAAATTATCCTGACCAAGTTTTGGAGCTGGTCCTTTAGGGCCATCATCGGAATTGTGAAATTTTACTGGTGAAGAAACTGTTGAATAATTTTCATTACAATCCTGGTCTTCAACTTCAGAAAAAGCTCCGCTAGCAATAGCTTGCTTATCTTTTGATACCTCATTAAGATTTTGAACTGGTGACCAAATTAAATCTTGTGCATCAAGTTTCTCACCCCATTCAGCCATCGTATGCTGACTAAATGCTTTATCCATCTCTTCAATAAACTCTTTGGCATTTTCTCTTCTTGCTTGATTTGTATTGAACTTGTCATTTTCTATCCAATCTTCTTTTCCAATCGCTCTTACAACTTTAGGGAGGTCATAATCTCCTCCAGCTCTTGGGCTCAGACAAATCCATCTATCATCTTTAGTTTTAAAAAAATTAAAGATTGGATTAATTTGTTCATCTCTCTTTTTGGTTGAGGGGACTCTTCCAAATTTTAATTGCAAAGCCATATCAGAGCTAACAGAATATATTCCTGTTCTTAAAAGAGATGTTTCAACAACCTTTCCTTTTCCAGTTTGGCTTCTTTCATATACCGCAGCTAAAATACCACTAACAGTTGAAATAGCTGTTATGTGATCACCAGAAGCTGTTCTAATTGGTAGGGGTTCTTCTCCCTTTCTTTGAGTTAAATGCGCCATTCCTGACCTTGACCAATAAGCTGCAACATCAAAACCTGGTCTATTTCTTTCTTCCCCGTCAAGTCCATATCCCGTTAAGGAGCAATAAATTAGTTTAGGGTTTATTTTATGAAGCACCTCGTGGTTAAGTTTTGCGTTTTCAAGTGATTTTGGTCTTACATTTGTTAGGAATATATCCGCATCTTTTATTAACTCTCTTACAATATCAGCTCCTTTCTCATTACTAGTATTTATTGATATACCTTTTTTTCCTCTATTATCTAAAGTGAAAATAGGATTACCCTCTATTGGAACATTTGACTTCATTCCTTCAAAGAATCTTCTCATTGGGCATCCATTCAAAGGCTCAACTTTTATAACATCAGCACCCCAATCTCTTAACATAGCTCCAGCTGCAGGTGCAGCAACATAAGTAGCCATTTCAATAACTTTTAGTCCTTCAAGCATTTCAACCCCATTAAAAATTATATTAGATAATAAACTGTGATTATTATTATTATGATATATCATTATTGCATGAACTATAGTGAAAATAAATTAATTCCTGCATCAACGGTTTTAATAATTCGAAATGGCAAAAAAGGTATAGAAGTTTTTATGGTGGTAAGACACCATGAAATTGATTTTGCTTCAGGGGCTCTTGTATTCCCTGGTGGTAAGATCGATAAAAATGATTATGATATAAAATTGGAAAATTTGTCTTATATTGATGAAATTGGTGACACTGAAATCCTTCCATTTAAAATTGCAGCAATAAGAGAGAGTTTTGAAGAAGCAAATGTATTATTTGCGAATGATAAAAACAGTAAATCTCTTATAAACATTAAAAGACTTCAAGATTTATCTAATTGGAGAGAAAAATTTAATAATAAAAATGCCTCTATGATAGACTTTGCCTCAAATGAAGATTTAATTTTTTCAACAAAAAACCTTATACCATTTGCTCATTGGATTACCCCTGAAAAAATGCCAAAAAGATTTGATACCAGATTTTATATTGCTGAAGCCCCCAAAGATCATGAGGGTGAGCATGATGGAAGTGAGTCTGTTGACTCTATATGGATAAGTCCAGAACAGGCTTTAAAAGATTGCTACTCAAAAAAGAGAACAATTATTTTTCCAACAAGATTAAATCTAGAAAAGTTAAGTAAATCAAAAACAGTTGAAGAAGCTATTAAAAATGCAAGAAATTCAGAAATTATTACAGTTACTCCGTCAATAAGTAAGATTGAAGGTGAGGCTTTTTTAACAATTCCAGAAAAAGCTGGTTATGGCTTAATAAAAGAACCTTTGAAGAATCTATAATATTAATAAATAAATTGTTCGTTTATTATTCTTTCTTCGAGATTTGTTTTTGGATCAAATAGCATTTTTAATTGAATATCTTTATCTTCTGAAATTTCAACATATTCAATATCTCTAAATTCTGAGTTATCAGCAACTACACTAACTGGCCTTTTATTTTTCTCTAAAATATTAATTCTTACCTTTGCGTTTCTAGGTAAGAGAGCTCCTTTCCATCTTCTTGGCCTAAATGCAGAAATAGGCGTCAAGGCTAAAAGGTTTGAAGTTAGTGGAAGAATAGGGCCATGAGCAGAGAGATTATAAGCAGTGCTTCCTGCTGGAGTACATAATAACAATCCGTCACAAATTAATTCCTTGAGTCTCTCTTTTCCATCAACATAAATTTTAACTTTAGCAGCTTGATATCTTTCCCTTAAAAGAGAAACTTCATTAATTGCTTTTGCTGTATAAATTTTATTTTTACTTTTTGTTTTCATTTTAAGAGGATGTAAGTTTGCGGAAATAGATTTTTCAATTCTTTTTAAAAGATTTTTTTCATTATATTTGTTCATTAAAAAACCAATAGATCCTTTATTCATCCCATAAATAGGTAAATCTTTATTATTATTATTATGAAGAGTTTGAAGCATCAAACCATCACCACCAAGAGCAACAATAACATTAGCTTTATTGATTGGGTAATTTTTATAAATTTTTACCAATTCCTTTCTTGCTTTACTTGCTTCAGGATTGTCGCTGGAAACTAAATGTATTTTTATTTCACTCATAAAAAAATTCTTTCATAATAATTGTTATTTGTCATTTGTTTTACTATGAATAGTTATATTAATCTATGGGGGTTTTGTTGTTTCTTTCAATTGATCAAGGTACTACATCAAGTAGGGCATTATTATTTGACGAAAAATATAATATTATTGAGAGCTTTCAAAAAAATTTTAAACAATATTATCTAAATGATGGATGGGTAGAACATAACCCAGAAGAAATTTTAGATACTGTAGTAACTTGCTGTGAAAAAATTTTAAAAGGAAAATACTCTAAAAATATTCAGTCTGTAGGGATAACAAACCAGAGAGAAACGATTGTTGCTTGGGATAAAAAAACAGGCAAAATATTTTACAACGCAATAGTTTGGCAAGACAGAAGAACAGCAGCTTTTTGTAAAGATTTAAAAAATGATGGATATGAAAAGACTGTAAGTGAAAAAACAGGCCTACTTCTTGACCCATATTTTTCAGCTACAAAAATATCCTGGATATTAGATAATGTTGATGGCCTTAGAGCAAAGGCTCAGGCAGGTAAAGTTTGTTTTGGAACAATTGATACTTGGATAATATGGAAGCTTACTAAAGGAAAATCTTTTGCTACAGATGTTACAAATGCTTCTAGAACAAGTTTATTCAATATTAAAGAAATGGAGTGGGATGACGAACTTTTAAGTATTTTTAAAATCCCTCTCCAAAGCTTACCAGAGGTAAGATCTTGTGATGATTATTATGGAAATACTGATTTACTTAGCAGATCTATTAAAATTACAGGTGTTATTGGAGATCAACAATCATCTGCAATTGGACAATTTTGTTTTAATGAGGGTGATTTAAAATCAACTTATGGGACAGGATGTTTTCTTTTGGCTAATACAGGAAAAAAAATTATACCCTCTAAAACAAATTTACTTTCAACTATTTTATATAGAATAAATAATAAAGTTAATTATGCCTTAGAAGGATCTATTTTTATGGCTGGAGGTATTATGAATTGGCTACAATCGGGGATAGGGATTGTGAGTAATCTTTCAGAAACTTCAAAAATTGCCTCTTCAGTAGCTCCGGATTCAAGTGTTGTTATTGTTCCTGCATTTACAGGACTAGGAGCACCTTATTGGTCGCCTAATTGTAAAGCAGCAATATACGGTATTACCAATGAAACAGGAAGAAATGAAATAATTCATTCCTCTCTACAAGCAATTTCCCTTCTAACTTTTGACTTACTTGAGGCATTTAGAGATGATTTTGCGAAAAATGATATTTATATATCAAATTTTCTTAGTATTGATGGAGGTATGATAGAAAACAACTGGTTTGTAAAAAATTTAGCTGATATTAGTAACTTTGAAATTTATAAGGCAGTAACTAAGGAATCAACGGCATTGGGTGCATCAATAGTTTCAAGTATTGGTGCTGGGTGTTATAACGGATTGGATGAAATTAGTACTATTTTTGAAAAAAATAAAAATATAAAACCTACAATGAACAGCAATTTAAGAAAAAAAATTATTAAAAATTGGCACAAATCAGTTCAAAAAACTATTGAGGTGGTTGATTAAATATTTTTTAGTTGGTAACAAAATTTGATTATTTGATAAAATAATATTAAATATTTTATAGAAAGGTATTCGCATATGATTAAGGACATAAGGCAGTCAGTTTCGCCTGAAGAATGGCAAACGAGAGTTGAGCTAGCTGCTTTGTATAGATTGGTAGCACTTTATGGTTGGGATGATTTAGTTTTCACACATATTTCTGCAAGAGTTCCTGGGGATGAAAATCATTTTTTATTAAATCCATATGGGTTGCTTTTTGAAGAAATAAAAGCTTCTGACTTGGTAAAAATAGATCTTAATGGAAATATTGTTTCTGAAACAGAGTATTTTGTTAATGCCGCAGGTTTTACTATACATTCAGCCGTTCATGGAAATAGTCAACATAATCATGCCGTTATTCACACTCATTCAAATGATGGGGTTGCTGTCTCAGCTCAAGAGCATGGATTACTTCCAATCTCTCAGACTGCAATGGTAATTAGAAATGAATGTGCTTATCACGATTATGAAGGAATAGCCTTAAACCACGATGAGAGAGAAAGATTGCTTGATGACTTGGGTGAAAAGCATTGTATGATACTTAAAAATCACGGATTACTTACTACTGGAGCAACCTGTGCGGATGCATGGTTAAGGTTATTTTTTCTAGAAAGAGCTTGTACGATGCAAATTAAGGCACTTTCTGGTGGTTCAAAATTAAATATGGTTCCAGATAATGTTATTGAGCTTGTTACTGACCAGGGTCAAATGGCTTCTGAGCAAGGTATAGGAAATTTAGCATGGCCAGCACTTATAAGAAAACTTGATAAGTTAGACAACAGTTACAGAGAATAATTAGGAGATTAGAATGAAATTTGCAGTTGGGCAACCAGTTACCAGAATTGAAGATACAAGACTTATTACAGGTCAGGGAAAATTTACCGATGATCAAAAATTACCAGGAATGGTTCATGGAGTCTTTACAAGATCACCCTATGCCCATGCTAAAATCATCTCAATAAATATAGAGGAAGCAATACAAATGCCTGGCGTAATAGATATTTTTACAGGTGAAAGATTAATTAAAGAAGGTCTGTCTCATATGTCTGTAATTGATTTTTTACAAAATAAAGATGGGACACCAATGAATGCCAGTAAGAGACCTATTCTTGCGGTAGAAAAGGTAAGACATGTTGGTGACCCTGTTGCTTTCATTGTAGCTGAAACCACCAATCAAGCACTTGATGCCTCAGAATTAATTGAAGTTGATTATGAAGAATTACCATGTGTCATAGATACTGCAAAAGCTTTAAATACAGACTCTCCAATACTCTATGAAGAATTTGCCTCAAACTTAGCCGTTGATTGGGAGTTTGGTTCTGAAAAAGAATGGAGCGAGGTAAAAGAGAAAGCCGATCATATTTCTGAAGTTACCCTTATAAATAATAGGATTGTTGTTAATCCCATTGAGCCAAGGTCTGCAACATCTGATTTTAGCAAAGAAAATGATCATTTTACTGTTTATGTTGAAAGCCAGGGGCCTCATGCAATGAGAGAAAGATTAGCAGCTTCACTTGGTGTAGAAGAAAAACAAGTGAAAGTTATTACCAATGATGTTGGTGGAGGTTTTGGTTTAAAAATGATGTGCTTTCCTGAATATATTGCAACTATGTTTGCAAGTAGGTCTTTAAATAGGCCAGTTAAATGGACCTCTACAAGATCAGAGGCATTTTTGAGCGATTCGCATGGAAGGGATCATGTTACTGAAGCTTCAATAGCTATGGATAAAGAGGGTCATTTTTTAGGAGTTAAGGTTGATACTGTTGCTGCAGTAGGTGCTTATTTATCTCAATATGGTATTTTTATTCCTACTTTAGCTGGAGCAGGTATGCATGTAGGAGTTTATAAAATACCAACATTGTATAACAAAGTGAATGTTGTATATACCAACACAGTTCCAGTAGATGCATATAGAGGTGCAGGTCGTCCAGAGGCAAGTTATGTCATTGAAAGATTAGTTGATAAGGCTGCTGATGATTTGGGAATTGATCCCTTAGAATTAAGAATTAAAAATTTTGTTCAGCCTGATGAAATTGGTAAAAATGAGGGGTCTATCCTTCCTTTTGATAGCTGTGATTTTCAAAAAACTACTGAAATGTCAATTGTTAATTCTTCCTATAATAATTTTCTTGAAAGAAAAAAAACTGATGATGGAAGCTCTTTAAAGGGTATAGGTGTTTCATATTATGTAGAAAGAACTCAAGGTGAGGGTTCTGAAAATTCGAGAGTTGTTGTATCTGGAGATGGATCAGTTAAAGTTTATGCTGGAACCATGGCAACAGGTCAAGGACATGAAACAGCCTGGACTCAAATTTTAGTAGAAAAATTGGGTGTTAATCCAGAGGATGTATCAGTTCATTTTGGTGATAGCGATGATTTACCTGGCGGGGGAGGAACCGGCGGTTCAAAGTCATTATATATGGCTGCTGGAGCAATCAATGATGCTTCTGAGGCTATGCTTAAAAAGGGTATTGAAATAGCTGCTAATGAATTAGAGGCATCAATTGATGATATTGAATATACTACAGATGCAGGACCATTGTTTGAAGTTAAAGGTACTAACAGAAATATTGATTTATTTTCAGTTGCTAGATTGGCTGAAGGGCAATCTAATACACAAATTCTAGACGGCGAAAGTGCTTATGAACATAAAGATCCTACTTTTCCAAATGGATGCCATGTGTGTGAAGTTTCTATAGACAAAACAACTGGAAGAATTAATATTGAAAATTACTCTGCCACTGACGATTTTGGAAAAATTATCAATCCTTTATTAGTTGCTGGTCAGGTTCACGGAGGCATCGTTCAAGGTCTTGGACAGGCAATGGGTGAGCACGCAATTTTTGAAGAGGAATCCGGTCAATTAATAAATGGGTCTTATATGGACTATCATATGCCTAGAGCAGATGAATTTCCTCATCTTGATTTAGATTTTAATGAGGAAGCTGAGTGTACCACCAATATGCTTGGCGCGAAAGGATGTGGAGAGGCTGGAACTGTTGCCTCTACAACAGCATACGTAAATGCAGTTTATGATGCTTTAAGTGATTATGATTTCAAAGAACTCGATATGCCTATTACACCAATGAAAGTTTGGAAAATAATTAATAATAATTAATATAAATAGACGAAAATTATTTTTACTGTAATGTAAGTAATTGAATTTAAATAAAGAGTTAAAATGGATAGAAAAATAGAAATACCTGATGCGTATTCCGTTCCTTTGGATCAGATTCACCCTGCGGAGCCAGCTCTTTTTAAGAATAATGTAATGTGGTCTTATTTTGAACGCCTAAGAAAAGAAGATCCTGTTCATTATTGCAAAAGACCTTTTGATATGGGTATGGGTGAATTTCTTGATGAAGAGATTGGCCCTTATTGGTCAATTACAAAATATAAAGATATTATGGATGTTGATACAAATCATAAAGTTTTTTCTTCCGAGCCTGCTATAACACTTTTTGATCCACGTGAAGAATTTACCACACCAATGTTTATTGCTATGGACCCTCCAAAACATGATATTCAACGAAAAGCAGTAAATCCAGTTGTAGCGCCAAGTAATTTAAAAAATATGGAAAGCTTAATTCGTGAAAGAACGCAAAATGTTCTTGATGCTTTACCTAAAAATAAACCTTTTGATTGGGTAAAAACTGTTTCTATTGAGTTAACAACTCAAATGTTAGCCACTTTATTTGATTTTCCATTTGAGGATAGACACAAATTAACTAGGTGGTCAGATGTCGCTACCGCTAGACCAGGTGATGGAATTATTGAAACAGATGAGCAGAGGTATAGCGAATTATTTGAATGTCTAGAGTACTTTACCACTTTATGGAATGAGAGAGTAAATTCAGAACCCAAAACAGACTTAATTTCAATGCTTGCTCATAATCCGCTTACTAGAAATATGCAGCCAATGGAATATCTTGGTAATCTAATTCTTTTAATTGTTGGTGGAAATGATACCACTAGAAATTCAATGACAGGCGGTGTTTTAGCTTTAAATGAAAACCCTGATCAGTATGATAAGCTTAGAAATAACCATGATTTGATTTACTCTATGGTGCCAGAAATTATACGTTGGCAGACCCCACTTGCTTATATGAGAAGAACCGCTCTTGAGGATACAGAAATTAGAGGAAAAAAAATAAAAAAAGGGGATAAGGTTGTAATGTGGTATGTATCTGGTAACAGAGATGATGAGGTAATTGACAACCCTAATGCATTCATAATTGACAGAGAAAGACCGAGAACTCATTTATCTTTTGGATTTGGTATTCATAGGTGTGTTGGTAATCGTTTAGCAGACATGCAGTTAGAAATATTGTGGGAAGAAATTATGAAAAGGTTTAATAATATAAAAGTTTTAGCTGAACCTGAGAGAGTAAATTCTTCTTTTGTTAAAGGCTATCTTTCTCTTCCTGTAAAAATTATCGATTAACTTTAAACCAATTGTTTATTTTAATTATTAAGTTGTTTCAATGAATTCTGATAATTCTCAAAATCTTGCTTTAAGAAATATATTTGGAAAATTCGCTACAGGTGTTTCTATTGTTTCTTTTTACAATAAAAAGGGTATCCCTAAAGGTATTACTGTGAATTCTTTTTCATCAGTTTCCTTAAATCCACCAATTGTTTTGTGGTGTTTGGATAATAATTCTGACTTATATGACGAGCTAAGCATTACAGAAAAATATGTATTTAATTTTTTATCTATAGAGCAAGCAAATATAGCAACTAAATTATCAGAAAAAGAAAATCACCATTTTGAATCTATTAATTATTTTGATAATAAAAATGGGCCAGTCATCGAAAAGTCTCTTGGTTGGATATCTTGTTCAAAAAAAGAAATAATTAAAGCTGGGGACCATTTAATAATTTTAGGTTTAGTAAATAAATTTGAAATTTTTGAAAATAATGAAAAGCCTCTAATTTTTTGGTCTGGAAAATATCAAGATTTTATTTAAAAAATTTTTAGTAATTTACAATACTTTACATTTGTAATACTTTTAGATTTGAAATCTGGGGGGATTCTAATGAAAAACTTTTTAATATATCTTATAATTTTACCAATAATTCTTTTTACAAATAATAATGTTTATTCTCAACAAGAAGATATTCAAAACTTTTCATCTGAATTAGATGAGATAGTTGTTACAGCAAGAAAAAGAGAGGAAAATATTCAAGATACTGCTCTCTCAGTAAGCGCCTTGTCTGCAAGAGATATAGATAATAGAGTTCCCAACGATATTAGGGATTTGGCTGCAGACTCGCCTAATTTAATAATTGATGATCTTCAACAAGGACCTGGGAGTCCCACAGCAATTTTTATTAGAGGCATTGGTGTCTCTGATGTTGAGAAAAATTTTGATCCTACAACTGGTGTTGTTTTAGATGGTGTATTTATTGGTGCTAATTCTGGTGCAATGTTAAAAACTATTGATTTAGAAAGTGTCGAAATTTTAAGAGGTCCTCAAGGAACTTTATTTGGAAGAAATACTGTTGCTGGTGTAATTAATTTAACTAGAACTAAACCTACTGGGGAAGCAGGTGGAAAGATTAGAGTTGGTTATGGTGATTATGACACTAGTGTGATTGACGGACTTTTGAATTTTGGTACACCTGATTTTGCATTTAAAATTTCTGGAACTCATAGAGAGCAAAAAGAAGGTTATTTAACTAATCTAGTAACTGGAGAAGATTTAGGTAGAGAAGAATATACGCAAATTACTATTAATTCACTTTTCAAAATTTCAGAAAATCTTGAAGTCGAGATAACTCTTACTGATGAACAGCAAGATCAAGATGCTCATACCTCTCTTAATTTAGGTGGAGCAACTACTTGGTGGTGTGCTGTCTATGGTCAGTGTTCTCCTGGTATAGGTATTCCTCAAAGTGGAGATCGTTACAAGGTTTATAATAATGAACCAAATGCAAGAAATGCATCTTTTGAGAGCTTCACAGGTATTTTAGAGGTTAGGTGGGATCTTTCTGATAATTATAGATTAGATTATATACTAGGAAGAAAGACTACTGATGAAGAAGTTGATCAAGATTGGGATGGTACTCCTTTAACCTTGTATCATACAACTCGTGATGCTGAGTATGAGCAGTTAAGTCATGAATTAAGATTAACGAGCGATCTTGATGGTTCATTTAACTATGTTGTTGGTTTATACAAATGGGACTCTGAATATACAATTCCAATGGAAAGCCGCATAGGTTTCTTTGATTTATTTGGAGCCGTTCCTACTCAAGATCCCCTAATAGTAGTTCCATTATATAATTATACACATCAAGAAACAGACTCAATGGCTGTTTTCTTTGAAGGCGATTACGATATAAATGACCAATTTACTCTAACTATTGGTGGTAGGTATATTGATGAGGAAAAAAGTTCAAATGCCTGTCAGGGACCCGGACCTTATCCAGATTGTAGTCAAATAAATACTTATGCTGATAAAACTTTTACAAAATTTACTCCAAAAGTTGCACTTAGTTATCAATCAAGTGAGAATATGCTCTATTATATTAGTTATTCACAAGGCTATAGAAGTGGTGGATTTAACGGCAGATGGGGCAATCAATTTAGTGCTATTAGGCCATACAGACCAGAGACAGTTACAAATATTGAATTAGGATTAAAATCTCAACTTTTAGATAATAGATTAAGATTTAATATGGCTATTTTTGATATGGATTATGAAGATAAGCAACTCGATGTTGATATACCTGATACTTTAGCAGCAATTGGAAGACAAACGGTTACAGATAATGTTGCCGAGGCAACTTTTAGAGGTATAGAAATTGAGCTTTATGCAATAATAAATCAAAATTTTTCTGTTGATCTTAATATGGGCTACCTTGATGCCAGTTATGACGAATTCTTTGCCGACTTTACCGGAAGTGGAACAGAGGCAGACTTTACTTATTTAGAGCCTTTAAGGGCACCAGAATTGACTTGGACTTTAGGTTTAACTTATGAGTGGCAAGCTGGTGCAGGTATTGCGTATATTAGGGCTTCTGCTCACTTTATTGGCGAACATCATACATCTCAATTAAATTCTCAAACTGTATTTAATAATGATCAAACCTTAGTTGATCTTTCAATGAATTATGAAATTGATAATACAACCTTTGCTTTCTTTGCTAAAAATATTACTGAAGAAGATGGTTTTACAGTTGGTTACGATGTTTTTGCAGGTGCTGCATGGACTTATGGGATGGCAAGAAAACCAAGGGTTTGGGGGTTTAATATTACCCAATCTTTTTAATTTAATAGAGTGATTTGAATCATGGCCTTTGAAGCTAGAGCTAAAAGAATTGTCAATGTTCCTAAGTCATATTTTTGGGAAAGAATAAGAGCTTTTGATAAAATAAAAACTCTTCTTCCTAATAATATTTTAGAAGTTAAGCTACCGGACGACTTTTCAAATAATATTGGTGATACAAGATATGTTTATCTTGGTGATCCTTACCCTGGCGAGGTAATAGAAAGACTCGATAGTTGTTATGATGACTCTTATTTAACATATTCAATTATAGATAAATCATGCCTTCCAATGGTAAATTATGTTGCATGTGTATCATTAAAAGAAGTTTCTGAAAGTCAAACAGATGTTGATTGGTGTAGCCATTTTAAACCAGTTGATGCTTCAGAGGAGGAGGTTACTGAGCTCTTAAGTAGCTTATATTATTTAATCTTTGATAATATTGAAGAACAATATCAAGAAATAAAAAAATAATTTTTTAATTTCTTTAGCTAAATGCTATTTCTGGAAAACCATTATCTACAGACTCTCTAAGTTTGTCATAATAAACACCTGCGCCACCAAAATAAATTAAAACTCTGGCATTTTTGTTTTCGATATTAGCACCCATCATCCAAGAATGGACCTGGTCTCCTACATCCATCAATGTTTGCTTATGGATTTCAGAAACATGAGCAGACCACTCATCTTCTGCTTCAGATAGAGGATTACAAAGCTCATAACCCTCTTGTTCCATCTTTTTTATACAATCTGATATCCATAAAGCATTTTGCTCGATGGATGTTGGAAGGTTTGCAAAAGGAGCCTGAGGTCCAGTAATGGTAAATAAATTTGGGAAATCTGAAATACAAACACCCATGATAGATTTAGACTCTTTTTCCCACTTATCTTTTATTGTCAAACCACTAGCTCCCTTAATGTCAAATGCCTCAAGAGCTCCAGTATAAGCTTGAAACCCTGTAGCTAATATTATTATATCGAATGAATAATCATTTTTAGAGGTTTTAACAGTATTTTCAGTTATTTCTGAAATTGGTTCATTTTCTTTTATATCGATAAGATGAACATTATCTCTATTAAAGGCTTCATAAAATCCATGATCAAGTGGTGGTCTTTTTGCGAATAAAGGATAACCTTCTGGGGTTAATAGTTTTGCAATCTCAGGATTTTTAACTTTTTCTTTCATTTTTTTAATAACAAAATCAGCTGCCATTTTATTAGCTTTCGGATCTGCCAAAAGATCATCAAATGTTTCAAAAACCCATCGGAAGCTTCCATTCCAATTTTCTTCAAATATCCTTTCACGTTCTTCCGGTGATGTATCAACTGCGTTACGCCCTACAGGACTGTCAAATGCCATTCCAAAAACATGGTTACGACATTTATTAATAATCTCATCATAATTATCTTTAATTTCTTTTTCCCATTCCCTAGTCATTGGTTTTTGCATCGCAGGTAAAACAAAGTTTGGAGTACGTTGAAAAACAGTTACACTTTCTGCGGTTTTAGCCATAACAGGCAGCATTTGAACAGTTGAGGCTCCACAACCTATAATTCCAACTTTTTTATCCTTGTAATCCAATCCATCTTGAGGCCACCTCGATGAATGAAATATAGGACCTAGAAATTTATCTATCCCCTTTATATTTGGTATTACAGGTTGAGAAATCATTCCCATGGCGCTTATAAAGTATTTACATGTATATTTTTCTCCTGCAGCAGTTGAAACATTCCAGATATTTTTAACATTATTAAATTCTGCACTGACAATTTCAGTATTTAACTGGATATGAGGCCACATATCACATTTATCTGCCACGAAATGGAGATAGCGATTAGTTTCTTCCCAGCCAGGGTATCTCTCAGACCAAGTCCATTCCTGCATGATTTCTTTGGAAAAGGAGAGACAATAATAATATCCTTCACTATCAGTAGCGGCACCAGGATATTTATTCCAATTCCATGTTCCACCAATTCCAGAAGCTTTATCGAAGACTTTTAGTGATATACCTAATTTTTTAAGGTGATGTATTAAGGCGAGCCCAGCAAATCCAGCTCCAATTACAATTGCGTCATAATCTACTTTTGTATTCAATTTGTGATCCCCCAAAAATATAATTTTAATAATTAATAAACAAATAATAAAATGAATATTTATAAAATAATATTTAATAATATAATATTGATTGTAAAACTTACAATATTGAAAAAGTTTTACTTTACTATCTTTTTTTTATTTTTTTAATATTACTTTTAGGAATTAATAGGAGAGTATAAAGTGAAATCTAAGTTAGATATTAATTACAGGTATAATTATGATCGTCTCATCAGCAAAACTTCATAGAGTTGTAAATACACCAAAAACCTACTTATGGAAGAGACTGTCTGATTTCAAAAATGTTGGTACACTTCTCCCTCCCCCTATAATTGATAAAGTAGAATGTGATAGCAATAAAATTGGTTCATTAAGATATTTAACGCTTGGCAACAAACAAAAATATCCTGGAAAAATTATTGAGAGATTAGATGCAAAATATGACGAAAGTGTTTTTGTATACTCTATTATTGATAAATCTTGCCTTCCAGTTAGAAATTATATTGCCAATATCATATTCAATGAGACATCGGGGCAAAAGACTGAAGCTAAAATTTCAAGTAATTGGATTGATGAGAGTACTTCACCAAATGAAATGAAACAAATGTTTGAAAGTCTTTATGAATTAATGTTTTCTAATGCCGAAAGTCAATATTTAGAGTTATAAATTCATGGAAATTAATCAAGAGGATTTTCAAAAAATTGTTGAATTTATGTCTTTAAATAGTTGTTTTATTGATGATAATTATATTCCTAAATCAATTGGTGATGGTCAATCTAATCCAACTTTTTTGATAAAAGATATTAATAAAAAATCTATAGTTATAAGAACCCAGCCAATTGGTAATTTAGTAAGAGGTGCTCACAGGGTTGATAGAGAATTTCTTGTATTAAATGCATTACATAAAAAAAAATTTGAAGTCCCAGAACCTCTCGCAGTATGCAATACCCCGGAACTAATAGGGAGAATGTTTTATGTAATGAGTTTCGAGGAGGGTGATATTAATTTTGATCCTTTTCTACCAAATGAAAACTATGAAGATAAGAAGAAAATTTACAAATCTTTAGCTGAAGTTTTAGGAAAACTTCATGGCTACAGTGTTGATAGTTTTGGCCTTCCTTTTAAAAGGAATCAAGGTTTCATGAAAAGAAATTTATCATTATGGTATGATCAAATTTTTCAGCATGAATCAGTAAACGATAAAGAAATAGAAAAAATTTATAACAATATTTTAAAAGAGCTACCCTCTGATGGTCCCTTATCCCTTCTGCACGGAGATTATAAGCTAGATAATGTAGTAATTAGCGAAGAAAAAAAATGTAAAGCCGTTTTAGATTGGGAGCTCTCATCTTTTGGTGAACCTTTGGTTGATATAAGTTTTCAGATTATTAACTGGTTAATACCCTCTGGTATTTTGTATGGTATAGGGGGTAATTGGGAAGAAAAAGGTCTACCTTCGGCAAATAAATTCTTATCTTGGTATGAAGGAGCTTATAAAAAAGAAATAGATATAAATTCATTGAGAAATGCATGTATTTTCTCTTTGATAAAGCTTTTTTGTATTTTAAAAGGTATTGAAAATAGATTTAATCAGGGTAATGCTATTTCAAAAGATGCTGAAACCAAGATTTTATCAGCTCCAGCAATAAAAGAAGTTTTGATGAATTCTTTTGAGACCAATCCAAATGATATAATTGTTTCTTAGATTTTAAGCTTTCAAGCATAAGATTTTTATGATTTTATTGAGGTAATTGATATTGGAGGGATAAATGACAAAATATAGATTTTCTGATGGAGCTGCCCTTGTTTTTGGAGGTTCGGGTGGGCTTGGTACAGGAATTGTAAACTTACTTGCTAAAAGCGGAAGTGATGTTGCATTTACATATTTTAAAAATCAAGAAAGCGCTGAAGATAATTTAACTAATATACAAAAATTAGGAAGGGACGGATTAATTGGAAGCGTAGATCTTTTAGATTTAAATGCTGTCAAAAAATTCTCTGATGAAGCAAAAAATAAGTTTGGAAAGATTCATTCAGTAATTTTTGCTACGGGACCTTTTTTGCATATTATGCCAGTTTTGGAAGCAAAACCTGAAGATTTTTACTATACTTTAGATGCGGATATTAAAGGTTTTTATCATGTCCTTAAAGCAGTAGTTCCAATCTTAAAAGAAAGTGGTGGTGGTTCTATAACGGCATTAACAACTGCGGCAATTCATAGGTATATTAGCACAGATGGACTATCTTCCATCCCTAAGTCTGGTGTACAGCATTTATGCACTGCAATTGCCAGAGAAGAGGGGCATCACGGTATAAGAGCTAACTGTGTAGCTGTTGGATTAATAGCCGTTGGACTTTCACAGGAAATTGACTCTCCTCCAGGTGGTATTTTAGATCAATGGATGAATCAAGTTCCACTTGGTAGAGCTGGTGCTCCGGAAGAGTTATTTGAAACAGTAGTATTTTTAGCATCAGAAAATGCTGGTTATATAAGCGGCCAATCATTACCAGTTGATGGTGGTTATTCTGCATAATGGTAATAAAATGAATTTTGAAAATAAAAATATAATTATTATTGGTGGAAGTAGTGGAATAGGTAGGGGTATCGCCTCCTCTTATATTGAGAAAGGTGCAAATGTTTGTATTACTGGCACAAGAGATAAGATAAATGACTATGATGAGGAAATATCAGAAAATATAAAAAAATGTACTTATCAAAAATTAGATTTATCTAATCATGATAATTTAGGAGAGCTATCCTTACCTTTTGATGATATAAATACTCTAGTTTGTTCTCAAGGAATTGTTGCCTATGATCAAAAGGAATTTGAAATGAAAACCTTTAAAAAAGTTATTGATCTGAACTTAAATTCCGTGATGGCGTCATGTACTTTTTTTCACAAAAATTTATCAAAAAATAATTCTTCGATTGTTATTATAGGTTCTGGTGCAAGTTTTCATGCAGTTAAAGGAAATCCAGCATACTCTGCCTCAAAAGGTGGGCTTTTAACCCTCATAAAAACTTTAGCAGAGGCATGGGCAAGAGATGGAATTAGAGTAAATGGTATTGCTCCTGGTTATGTAGCTACAAAGTTAACAAAAGTTACTTTCGCAAATGAAAAAAGGTATGAGAATTCGTTAAAAAGTATACCATTAAGAAGGTGGGGTTCTCCAAAAGACATGGGTGAAGTTTGTTGTTTTTTAAGCAGTGAGGGTGCTTCTTATATAACAGGACAAATGTTAACCGTGGATGGTGGTATGAGTCTTTCTTAGTTTAAATTAGAGGTAATAATGAGTTCTAAAGAAAATCAAATAGTAGTGAAGCATCAAGAAAATCTTGTAAAAACTTTTTTTTCAATAACTGACGAAAGCATTGGTATGAAACATTTTCGTTACACTAACGATGATTATTTTTCTGCTGATGATAGCATCAAGCCAATTGGTAAAACTCTACCAATTGTAGCTGATGGTATTTATGCACAATGGGTTACCTCAGAAAACTCAGATCCAGATAAAAGGATTTTATATTTACATGGTGGTGGCTATGCAATTGGTTCGATAAGAGGTTACCTCTCCTTAACAAGTCATTTAGCAAAAGCTACAAATTGTTCTGTATTAGTAATTGACTATAGTTTAGCTCCAGAAAATAAATTTCCAGCAGCAATTGAAGACTCAAAAAAAGCATTTAACTGGATGCAAGAAAATGGTCCTAAAGGTAAAAAAAATGCAAACAAATCATTTATTTGTGGTGACTCAGCTGGTGGAGGTTTGGCTTTAGGAGTTACTTTAGCTTTAAAAGATAGTAATATGGTTTTACCTAATGCTGTAATTGCTCTATCACCATGGGCGGAGTTGGATCCGATTTCTGAATCATATGAAACAAATCAATCTTTGGATCCTTATATTACAAAAGATGCTATTTCAGCTTTTAAAGATATTTATATTAATGATGAGTCAGAGGTTGAAAATCCATATGCATCTCCAGTTTATGGTAATTTTGAAGGATTTCCGTCTATTTTAATTCAGGTCGGTTCTAGAGAAGTTTTGCTTGATGACTCAAAAAAAATAGAAGAAAAAGCAAAATCTTTTGGTTGTGATGTAACTTTGGAAATTTGGCATGATATGGTCCATGTTTTTCATGGTTATGCTCCTTTCTTACCAGAAGCAAATGAAGCAATTGATAAGATAAGTTTATTTATATCAGATAAATAATAATTAATTTATCGGTAAATGAAGCGACAAAAATTTTTTAGTTTAAAATTTAAGGATAGATAGAAAATGAGTAATGTATATAAATACAGCCCTCTAGATAGAGTTATTTGGGATACTCCATCTCTAGAAGCAATTCAAAATGAAATAAAAAGATTAAATGTAAAAAAAATTTTTATTGTGTCATCATCAACGTTATCAAAAAAGACCAATGAAATTGATAAGATAATAAATACCCTGGGTAAAAAATTTGTAGGTCTTTTTGATAATTGTATCGCTCACTCACCTTTAGAAAATGTTATAGAATGTGCAAAAGAGGTTCAAAAAAATTCTCCTGATATAATAATTACTATAGGAGGAGGCACCCCCATAGATACAGTAAAAGTTGTCCAATTATGTTATTCTCTAGGAATAAATTCTGTGGATGAATTAAAAAAATATCCAATCAACACCAAAGGATTAAATCCAAAATTAGACAAATTGCAATTCCAACTACTTTGTCCGGAGGGGAGTACTCCATTATTGGTGGAGCAATGGATACTAAAATTCAGTTAAAAGAAAAATATACTGGTGATGATATATGTCCACAAGTAGTAATTCTAGATCCTGAAATAACTGTTCATACTCCTGACTGGCTTTGGCTTTCTACAGCTATAAGATCAGTTGACCATGCTGTTGAAGGTCTTTGTTCTGGCTCCACCAATCCTTTAATACCTCCTATGGCACTAAATTCGTTACAATTATTTGCAAATTCTCTTAGAAAGACGCATAAAAATAAAGATGACATAATTTCTCGGTCTATGTCACAAAAGGCAGTTTGGATGATTGCTAAAAACCTTGGAAATACTCCTATGGGGGCGAGTCATGGAATAGGTTACCTTTTAGGTTCAATCGGTTCTGTCCCTCATGGTTATACATCATGTGTAATGCTTCCAGCTGTTCTTAAGTGGAATGAAAGCTTTAATAAAGAAAAGCAGAGATGGATAGCAAATGCTTTAGGTAGACCAAACTTATCCGCATCTGAGGCTGTTGGAGAGCTTATATCTGATCTTAATCTTCCTAGAACTTTGAAAGATGTTGGTATTAGAGAGGATCAATGGGAAAAAATTGCTGATCATGGCCTCAAGCACCCTACGGTATTATCAAATCCAAAACCTATTGAAAAAAAAGATGACATTTTAAAGATATTAGAATTAGCTAGTTAGTAATTTTATTTGATATAATTTATATTTATTAATAACTTAATTAAGGGAGATTTTTTTGATCGGTTTTTTACTCTCAATGTTTGGTGTTTTAGTTGCTTTTGGCATTTTATTTGCAATGGTAAAAGTTCTTGATAAGTTGGATGGAAAGTGAGACGTCTTTCAAAATTCTCTAGGTCTATCAAAGGTAAAATTGCTTTGATAACAGGTGCTGCCTCTGGAATGGGTAAGGCAACTGCTGAACTTTTTTCTGATGAAGGTGCAGTTGTAATAGTTACAGACCTTGATCAAACTTCGGTAGATAGAACTGTAAATGAAATTAAAAAACATGGTTATCATTCAGAGGGTTTTGTATTAGATGTATCAAATATATCAAATATTCGAGAAATAGTTAATATAATCAAAGACAGATTTGGATGTCTAGATATTTTAATTAATAATGCTGGAATTGCTATTCCAACAGAAATAGAAAACAATAAATTTGAATTTTTTTGGGATAAGACTCATAACGTTTTATTAAAAGGTCAAGCAATTATAATAAAAGAATGCTTAACACTTTTGGAAAAATCTGACTCACCAAGAATTGTTAATATTTCGTCTACAGAGGGCTTAGGAGCATCACCAATGCATTCTCCATATACTTCTGCAAAACACGGAGTGATTGGTTTGACAAGATCATTGGCTGTTGAATTAGGAAAAAGAGGCATAACAGTTAATTGCATATGCCCTGGCCCAATAAATACTCCTATGACAAAAAAAATACCTGAAAAAGATAAAGAGATTTATTCAAGAAGAAGAGTTCCACTTGGAAGATATGGTGATCCTGAGGAAGTAGCTCATGCAACTTTAAATTTTTGTCTGCCATCTTCGTCCTTTATTACAGGCGCTGTTTTAGCGGTAGATGGTGGCTTAACTATCAAAAGAGCATAAAAAAATTATTCCATTATATTTTTTATTATTGATTATGTTAATATTTTTGTATTTATTTAAGTTATTAGGAGATTCTAATGAGCAAGCAACAATTAATTGATATGGCTTTAAATAACAAAAAACATGCCGAAGCTGGTACAATGGAGCTAGTGGAAAATATTATTCAAATTCCAGCATCAAATTATTTTGATCAGTCCAGATGGGAAAAAGAAGTTGATCTAATCTTTAAGAGGCTACCTTTAGTCTTAGGAGTCTCAAAAGAGATTCCCAATCCTGGAGATTATAAAGCAATTGAGGCTCTAGGCATTCCTGTTTTAATAATAAGGAATTCAAAAAATGAAGTTAAGGCATTTCTTAATGCATGTGTGCATAGGGGTGCTGCTTTAGTTAAGGATGGTATTGGAAATAAAAAGAGATTTAGCTGCCCTTATCATGGATGGACATATAATGAAGATGGTTCTTTAATAGGTATTACTTCTCAAAAAGATTTTGGAGATTTAGAGAGAAACTGTAATAGCTTAGTATCGCTTCCAGTATTAGAAAAGGCAGGAATTATATGGGTTATTCTAAATTCTGAGTCAAATATTGATATGAATAAATTTCTATCTGGTTATGATGAAATGCTTGATTTATTTGATTTAAAAAATTGGCATGTTTTCAGTACACGTGTTTTAAAAGGCCCTAATTGGAAAGTAGCATATGATGGTTATTTAGACCTTTATCATTTACCAATTTTACATAGTGAAACATTTGGTAAAGATATATCTAATCAAGCAAATTATTATGAGTGGGGTCCTCATCAAAGAGTGGTCTCACCTTTTACAAGAATTTCATCTTCTGAACAAGGTGGTGTTCTTGAAGCTGATTTAGATATTCCCATAGAAAAATGGCCTATGGATATGCTGATGGCAGGTGTTTGGACAATTTTTCCAAACGTATCTATCGCATCTTTTAGGGGGGGAGGTAGATCAATAATGCTATCACAGCTTATGCCTGGCGAAACACCAGAGGACTCATATACAACACAATATTATTTAATGGAAAATGAGCCTACAAAAGAACAAGAAATTGAAGCAGAGAAGCAATTTGATTTACTGGAGTATGTGGTAAGAGAAGAAGACTATTCTACAGGAATTAAACTTCAAAAAGGTCTTAAAACAGGCATGATAAAAAATGTTATGTTTGGAAAAAATGAAGGTGGTGGACAATGCTTTCATGGTTGGGTAGATAAAATTTTAAATACATCTGATAAAGAATTACCATCACTATTTGATTAAGAGGAAATAAAAATGAAAACACGTATTACAGAACTTTTTGAAATTGAACATCCAATTATTCAAGGTGGTATGCATTTTGTTGGATTGGCAGAGATGGCGGCTGCAGTTTCTAATGCAGGCGGTCTTGGTATTATTACAGGTTTAACTCAAGGAACACCGGAGAAATTATCAACCGAAATAGCCAGATGTAAAGAAATGACTGATAAGCCAATTGGTGTAAATATGACATTTCTTCCAACATTAACACCACCAGATTACCCAGCTTTATTTGAAGTAATTATTGATGGCGGTATTAAGGTAGTTGAAACTGCAGGAAATAATCCAGCGCAATATTTACCAATGTTAAAAGATGCAGGTATTAAAGTTATTCATAAGTGTACCTCTGTCCGTCACTCTCTTAAGGCTCAATCTATTGGATGTGACGCTGTGTCTGTGGATGGTTTTGAGTGCGGGGGACATCCTGGAGAGGATGATGTTCCAAATTTTATTCTTCTTCCCAGGGCTGCTGAGGAATTAGAGATTCCTTTTGTTGCATCTGGCGGGATGGCTGATGCAAGAAGCCTTGTAGGAGCACTCTCAATGGGAGCAGAGGGTATGAATATGGGAACTAGATTTATTGCTACCAAGGAAGCTCCTGTTCATGAAAATGTTAAACAAGCAATTATTAATGCAAGCGAATTAGATACTAGATTGGTTATGAGACCATTAAGGAATACTGAAAGAGTTTTAAATAATCCTGCTGTTGAAAAGTTACTTCAAAAAGAGAGAGATTTAGGCCCTGATTTAAAATTTGAAGATATTATTGAAGAAGTTGCTGGGGTTTATCCAAAAGTTATGAACGATGGAGAGCCTGACTCCGGTGCTTGGTCTTGCGGAATGGTCGCTGGGCTTATTAATGATATTCCAACCTGTAAAGAATTGATTGATCAAATTATGTCAGAGTCCGAGGAGATTATTAGTAATAGGTTAGGAGGATTTTTAAATAATTAAGATTTTCTCGCTTTTAGAATAGAAATTAATACTTTTGTCATTTTAAATCTTTTTATAAAATAAGGAAAAATAAGAAGATTTAAAAAGGGAATTAATTTTATAAAATGCGAAGGTGTTATTCTTTGTGCAATTTCCATAATTTTTGCATCTAAGCCGACAAAAATTCTTTTCTTGTTTTTTTTCACACCTTTTAAAATGATTTTAGCAGCCCTATCAGGACTCATACCTGTATCCCTAAAAGTTGAGCCAAACTCTTGTATTGTTATAGGATTATCAGAATTTTTTGTTTTTTCACTTTCTGTAAGTAAAAAATCCTTATCAAATTTTGCATCTAAAACGATATTAGTTCCTATATGACCGGGGTAAACAGAGTGAATTTGAATTTTCTCTTCTTTTAATTCCATTGCAAGGCTCTCGGTAAAACCTCTCACTGCAAATTTCGATGAGTGATAAACTGTATTATTTGGAGATGTTATAATACCAAAAATTGAAGAAGTATTTATCAATGCGGCTTCATTGTTTTTCATTAATTGAGGTAAAAAAATCCTAGATAGTTTTACAAGTGCATTATAATTTATATCATTACACCAATCCCAATCATCTTCCGATAAATTTAGAAAAGATGATGGAGCAACTACACCTGCATTATTAAAAAGTAACTCAACTTTGCCGTAATTCTGAAGTGTTACCTCTAAAAGAGTATTAATATTTTTCTCTTCTCTTAAATCTAAATTTAATGCAGTACAGGAAACATTATAATTTCTTATAATTTCTTCAGTCTCGTGAATTGTTTCCTTATTGATATCGCAAATAACAACATTACAATTTTCTTTCGCAAGATTAATAGCTAATTGCCGACCTATTCCAGACCCAGCCCCTGTTATGACTGCAACTTTATCTTTAAATAATTTCATATAATTGGTACCAAATTTAAAAATCAAAATATTTGTGGTGCCGACGGAGGGACTTGAACCCCCAACCCCCTGATTACAAATCAGGTGCTCTACCAGTTGAGCTACGTCGGCAATTGTAAAATTATTTTAATTACGTCCCCTAAAACTCTCAGAAGATAATATAGTAAAACGTTAAAATAAATACACTATATATTGAAAAAGAAAAGCAAAAATATACAAAAGAAAAATTAAGAAACGATGATAAATTATATTAATTTTTATTATCATTCATTTGACATTAGTAGTTTTTTTTATAAATTTAAGATTATTGTTTAAAAAAATTAAAAAAAATTAAATAATTATTTAATTTTTAAAAAAATTAAAAAAAATTAAATAATTATTTATTCTTCGGGGGAGGATAAATGTCTAAATTAATAAAATTTTCAAGTTTTTTATTGTTATTAATGATAATTTTATCATTTAATATTTCTGTTTCAGCAGATGAAGCAATTTCTCAGGAAAGTGAAGTTAGTTCACTTGCTATTGAGGAGATAATTGTTACTGCTAGAAAAAAGGATGAGTCCATTCAAGATGTTCCTATGGCCGTTACAGCTATTACGGAACAACTTAGAGAAAGTAGTGTTCGTAGAATAGAGGATATACAAGCTTTTGCACCAAATCTATTTATTAACAGAACACCTGGTATTGCCAGTGGAGCTGCTATTACAATTAGAGGTGTTGCTTCTTTGGAAAGTGATAAAAGTTATGAACCCTCAATTGGTGTAGTTATGGATGGTATGTTTCTTGGAACAGCTAGTGGAGTTCTTCTAGATAATTTTGATATAGAACGTATTGAAGTTCTTCGAGGCCCGCAAGGTACTCTTTTTGGTAAAAATACAACTGGTGGTATTTTGAACGTGATTCGTACACCTGTTTCTTTAAATGAGTTTGGTGCTGACTTAAGTGTAACTGTTGGTGATTTTGGTCGTCAGGATATCAAAGCAGTTGTTCAGATACCTGTTATCGAAGATACACTCGGTTTAAAAGTTTTTGCTGCGAGTATAGAGCATGATGGTCATGTTTATAATACTTTTTTAGACAAACCTGCTGGTGGTGACGATAAGAAAAATTATGGTTTTACTTTACTTTGGGAGCCAAATGATAATTTCAGCTTAAAAGTTCATCATGAGCTTATGGAAGACAAAAGTGAACAAGGCGCATATGTTAATAGAAACAGGGTGGGCGAACTTGCTTGTACAATTACTCAAATTGGCTTTGATTCAAGAAATGGTTGTGAAAAAGATGCCAACGATGGACCTGATACTGTTGAGTCTGATGGTTCAAACTTTAGTGATAATGAATACGAGTCAACTATTGTAACTGCAAATTACGATACCGAAAATTTCTTATATACCTATATTTACTCTTTAAGAGATATGGATGAACAAAATATGCAGGATTTTGACGGTTCACCTGCTCGTTTATTAAGAATGAATTTCTTTAATGATTGGGAACAAACAAGTCACGAATTTAGAGTAACTTCGCAGTTTTCTGATACATTCCAGTTTATTGCGGGTGTCTATGATTGGGAAGCAGATTTTGCACAAAGATGGAATGTTTATGACCTATTCTATCAACTATCTCGCTTAGGTGTTCCGCCTTGGCCCTCTGGTAGACAGGGAGTTACCGGTTATGATGATGTAGCTGTTTGGGAAGCAGATGTTGCTGGTAATAACGGACAAACTCAAGTTACAGAATCTATTGCTGTTTTTGCTTCAGTTGATTGGTTTGTTACTGATCAATGGACAATAACTGCTGGTTTCCGTTGGACTGAAGAAGAAAAAGACTTTGTTGGTGGTGCTTCAGCTCCTGGTTATTATCCTCTTAGAGGAGAGCCATGGCCAGGTGTTTATAACCCAACACCATATTCAGCAAAATGGGATGAAACTACTCCCAAACTAGGTGTTAGATATCAACCAAATGATAACTTAATGTATTATGCAAGTTATAGTGAAGGTTTTAAAAGTGGTGGTTTCTTTGCCCGTCAAGCTAATTATGACATCTATGCAGGTTATGAACCAGAATATGTTAAAAATTATGAATTTGGCTGGAAATCAACACTTCAGGATGGAAGGGCGATCTTTAATGGTGCTATTTTTAAATCTGAATATGATGATAAACAGGAGTCCATTCTTATACCTGTTAACTTAGCAAATGTTGCTACTGTAATTCGTAACGCAGCATCAATGGAAATGACTGGATTTGAATTAGAGTTAATGTATCAGGTTACAGAGGCTTGGGATTTAATGGTTACATATGGCTATCTTGAAGCTGAATATAAAGATTATCTTGCTGACTTAACAGGTGATGGTATTATTACAGACAATTCAGGATTAATTCCTCGTAATACTCCAGAAAATACTTTTGGTTTTACCACCTCTTATACTACCCAAATTGGCGATGGTGAACTTAAAGGAAGAATTTCTTATCGTTTTAGAGACGAGATGAATTCAGATTCTTCAAATAATCCATATGGTGATTTGGACAGCATTGAAAATATTAATGCAACCATTGGTTACACCATTGATAATTACAGTGTTACTATTTGGGGAAGAAACCTTACTGATGAGAGAGAGCAAAGATGGGCAACTATTGGTGGCTTAACATCTCGTGGCTGGTGGAATGAACCACAAACACTTGGAATTACATTTGCTGCTTCTTACTAATAAGCAAAAAATTTAATTTTAAAAGCGGCTCGATTATTAATTTACTCGGGCCGTTTTTATTTCTTGAAGTTTTAAAATTTGAAAATATACTGATTTAATTATTATTTTACTTTTGTGGAGAGGATCTTATGAGTTCTGAGATGAATGATACTGAAAATGACAATGCAAAATGTCCTATGTCATTAGATGAGGTTAATCTTTTTGCACCTGGAGCGCAAAAATATTGGTATGATTCATACAAAATTCTCCACAGTGAGTCTCCCGTTCATAGAATACCTGGAGAGGGAACTTCTACAGATACAGATGGTTTTATTTTATCAAAATATGAGGACATAGCTTTTGTAGTAAAAGACATTTTACGTTTCCCTCCTCCTGTTATGAAAAGCTCAGACTTAGAAAAAGCTGGTGTTAGTGGTTTTAATTCCAAGGATGAAGAAGAGTCAGGTGAAAAAACTTTACCTGCAAGTACTGTAGTTAGCAGACATGACCCTAATCTAATGAACGCCTTACAAGTTTCTATAATGAGTTTAAGACCAAACGAAGAATTATGGAAAGCGCATAAGCGACAATTAACAGATCCTTGGGTTGGTACAGGTGCAGATAGACATGAAAAAATGATAATAGATGCTGCAAATGGTCTGATAAAAAATTGGATTAATAAAAATGAAGTAGAATTTATTTCAGAATTTGCAAGACCACTGCCCCAAATTGTAATGGCAAATGTTATTGGATTTCCAATCTCAGATATACCTTTATTAAAAAAATGGGGTGATGCAATGGTAATGCCTTTTGTCTATGGGCAAGGGCATAGAAATCTTCTAACAAAAGAACAGTCTGATGAACAACAAATTTTATTAAAACAATTTGGGGAATATGTTGTTGACCAGTTAGAGGAAAAAAAGAAAAATCCTAAAGATGATATGTTATCTTTTCTAATAGATGTAAACTATGAACCTTATGATAGAAAATTAACCGATACTGAAATAATAGGTGTTGCTTATGCAATGATTATTGGTGGACTTGAAACAACACAATATGCTATTTCAGAGCAAGCACAAATATTATGCAAAAATCCTAAATTATTTACCGAGTTAAAAAACGACAGGAATAAAATAAGAGCTTTTGTTGAGGAGTCTCTTAGGGTTAGAGCTCCAACACAGGGATTATCAACAAGAATGACAACTCAGGAAGAAGAGTTTCAAGGAGTAAAAATTCCACCTGGCTCTATATTACATCTGAGGTATGGTGCGGCTAATGTGGATGAAGAAGTTTTTGAATGTCCTCACCAAATTGATCTTGGTAGAAAAGCTCTTACTCGACACTTAACCTTTTCTCAAGGTCACAGAACATGTCCTGGTAATGGGATTTCTCGGCTGGAGCAGTTAATTACTTGGAATTTAATATTTGATAATTTAAAAGAAATTAGTTTTACAACGGAAACGAAATTTGAACACCAACCTGGTATTATGCTTGGAGCGCTTGAATTAAAGCTAAACTTCTCTAAAGAGATTTAAATTAAAATAAATTTAGTAAGTTTTGGAGCCATATAGTTCATCTAATGTTTCTCCATATATTTCTGTAACTTTGTGACGTCTAACTTTCATAGTTGGAGTTAAAAGACCATTTTCTGTTGAAAATGGTTCATTTGCAATTATAAATTTCCTAATTTTTTCGATTGATGAAAGACTTTCATTTGCTTTTTTTACCTCCAAGGAAATAATATCATTTATTTCTTTTTCATTAAGATTCTCAGTTTTTTCAATTTCAGGAACAATTACAGCAACTAGATATGGTCGCCTATCACCAATAACCATAGATTGAAAAATTGTTTCTTGAAAAGTTAACGAAGCCTCAGGTCTTGATGGTGCTATATTGTCTCCACCAGAATTGACTATTAATTCTTTTTTCCTTCCGGTTATTGTTATATATCCGTCTTCTGCGATTGAGGCAATATCTCCTGTATGAAGCCATCCGTCAATTATAGTTTCTTTAGTTGCCTTATCATCCTTCCAATAACCCTTCATAACGCAATCACCTTTGACAATTAATTCACCTTCGTCGCTTAATTTAGCCTCTACTCCTTTTACAGCTGGTCCAACAGTGTCAATCCTGATATTTTCTGGTCTATTAGCACTTATAAGAGGGCTTGCTTCTGTCTGACCGTAACCTTGAAGTATCTTAACTCCCAGGCCAATGAAAAAATCTCCAATTTCAGGATTTAAAGCTGCCCCTCCTGAGACAAAAGCCCTAAGATTGCCACCTAACTGTTTATTAATTTTTTTCCTTATTAAATTCGTGTAAGAATTGTATTCAATACTCTCAAATATATTAAGACCGTAATGGTGTTTCTTTATACCAATTTTAACTGCCCTATTAAAAATGAATTTGATAATAAAATTTTGATTTTTCATCTGAATTTTTATTCTATCATGAATTACTTCAAAAATTCTTGGTACAGCAGTTGTTAGGGTTGGAGAGACCTCTGATAGGTTCTGAGAAAATTTTTCTGGACCTTCACAAAAATAAATTTGTGAACCTAGGTCTATTTGGAGGTATAAACCAGCAGTATGTTCATATGAGTGCGATAGGGGTATTAATGAGAGATATTTATTATCTTTTTTACCAATAATTTCTAATAAATCTTCTGCACCTAGTAGGTTTGAGTATATATTTTTATGAGTTAACATTACACCTTTTGGTCGACCACCTGTTCCTGATGTATAAATAATGCATGAGACATCATCAGGATTAATATTGTTAAGATAGTCTAAGGATGTTTCTATTGTATTTTTTCCAAAATCACTAACTTCATTAAAATTTATAATTCTTAGGTTTTCTGGCTCAAAACCACTATATTTATCTAATGTTATCAATATTTTACAGTGATTTATTCTAGTAGTAGCTAAGGCTAATCTATTAGCCAAAATATTATCAGAAGCAATAACTGCTTTTGCATCAGAATGCTCCAAAATATAATGATGATCATCTTCAGTATTGGTTGTATAGGCTGGCACAGTTACTGCGCCAATCAAATTAATAGCTATATCAGCTATAATCCATTCCGGTCTATTTTCGGATACAATCACAACTTTATCTCCTGCTTTTATCCCAAAAGATTTTAACCCCCCTGCAAATTCTTTAATTTTTAAAGATGTTTGATACCAGGACAGGGATTCCCATTTTTTTTCTTTTTTTGCCCATAAAAAAGGTTTTTCACCATACTGTTCCGCTCGGTCAAAAAAAAGTTTATTTAGAGATTGGAATGTCATTTTTTTTAATTAATCTTTAGATGAAAGTTGATATAAAGAAATTGCTGCGCTTGCACTTACATTTAGGGTTGAAAAACCGTCTTCAGCTTTATTTTCAATAAATGCCATAATATCACATTTTGTTTTTGTTAATCTTCTCAAGCCTTTCCCCTCTGAACCCATTACTAAAACCCTGGGTTGATTAACGTCAATATTTAATTCATTAATATTTGAACTTCCCTGTTCATCAAGGCCTATAATTAAAAAACCTTCTTTTGATAAAGTTGTCAATGCTGAAGCTAGATTTGTAACCTCTATAAAATCGATAAATTCTAAAGCACCTGAGGCTGCTTTTGCAAGAGATCCAGTTTCTCCAGGACTATGCTTTTTAGTCGTTATAATAGATTTTACTCCAAAAACTTTTGCAGATCGCATTATTGCCCCTATATTTTGAGGATCAGTTACTTGATCAAGAGCAACAATTAAATTTTTATCAAAAGTTTCTTCGATATATTTTTTTTCAAGCTTGAATGTTTCAATCACAAATCCTTGATGAGTAACTGAGTTGCTTAAAAGAAGTTTATCAATTTCATTTGATGTCATAATTTTATAAGTATTTTTATATTCAATGTTAAGACCGTCAATATAGGAGATATTTTTTTCTGTAATATATAAATCTTTAATTTTTCTTTTTTTATTTTTTAAAGCTGAAATAACTGCGTGATGACCCCATATGTAATGAGGTTTATGAACTATTCTGCTATGCTTTTTTGCCCTGTTTTTTGTCATTTTAAGTATTTTTTTATTCATTAGTCGTTATAAAATTATTATTAAATAATAACAAGTAAATGATATTTTATGGATTTTATTTGAATTTAATATATTGTTTTTTTTTAATAAATGAATTCTAGGTATTGACTTTCATTGCAGAAGGCACAATAAACCAATTCTGCTTTGGATTAAAGCGCT
>MDTB01038662.1_pt1 | contig 74054 bp, 61 predicted proteins | sample 811161 | NCBI WGS metagenome assembly MDTB01 (sample SAMN05326650, study PRJNA326480) | marine metagenome | isolation source: seawater | place: Mediterranean Sea | collected 2009 | reverse complement strand
TTTTGCTCTTTTATTTGGTGAATTTTGTTATAATATTTCAAGTTTAATAATTCCACAAAATTCGAAGCAAAGTTGTTAAAATCTGATTCTATTAAAATTGAATCACAATTATTATTATTTGAAATTCTATTGCAAGCAATAAAGGTTGAAATAAAGACAAATAAAATTATAAATCTAGTTATAAACATATATATAAATATTTAAAGATAAGGCTACAAATAACCAAATTAAATAAGGTAAAATTAATAAAGAATAAAATTTCATATAATTAAAATATTTGATAAAAAAATAAAATAAGGATATAATTAGTATAAAAATTATAAAAATTCCAGTTATGATATAATTTAACTTAAAAAAAATAAAACTCCATGATGAGTTTAGAGATAATTGCAATATATAATTTAATAAAACTTTAATTTTAATAGATACTTTGAAAAATAAAATAGTTATGTAAAATGAGTACAAAAAAAATATTAGAGACCAAATGAATTTGAATGTCCAATTAGGAGGGGTCCAAAATGGTTTCGTTAGTGAACTATACCATTCATAAGGGAATTCCTTTAATGAAAAACTTCCTAAAAACAAAAAGAAAAAGTTTATTAGTAAGTAAAATGGGAAATTTTTTAACAATAGATTAGGTTCTAAAAATTAAATGCGGAGAGAGAGGGATTCGAACCCCCGGTACCTCGCGGTACAATGGTTTTCAAGACCACCGCATTCGACCACTCTGCCATCTCTCCTTAAAATTTCAATACAAATATAATTTAATTAATTATATGCTAACAAAATTATTTAAATTTACTTCAAATAAAAAAAATTGAAATATAAATTAAAAATACTAATATTATTTTCTCATGTTATTATTAATATCCTATTAAATAACAATCTTTATTGTCAGATTACCAAAGCAAACTTTAACTTTTACCAATTTGAAAATAATTCAAAACAAAAATATTTAGAATATTATTTATCATTTAACAGTAATAATTTAAATTTTGTACTAAATGATTCATCAATTTATCAAGCATTTGTAAATGTTAATATTAAAATTAAAAACTCAAATACTGAAATATATTCTGATGAGTATACTTTTGTTACTCCTAAAAATAAAACTATTCCTTTAAAAAATATTTTTATCGAGAAAAAAAAAATATTTATTAATAATGGTGACTATATCATGGACATAATGATAAAAGATGAAAATTCAAATAGCAACGAAGTTATTTCTAATCACAATTTTAAAATTATAGATTATGAAAAAAATATTTATATATCAGATATCATTTTAATAGAAAAATATAATATTGATGAAAGTAATAGCAAACTTAACAAAAATGGAGTAAATATAATTCCAATTTTTTATGAAAAGAATGTATTCATAAATGACTATATTAAACAATTATACTTCTATTTTGAGTGGTATAACTTAAGAAATAATATTAATGAATCAGAAAATTATATGATTAGTTATCACATTGAAGATAGTCAATATAATAAAATTTTAAATCAATTTTTTATTTTAAAAAGAAAAAAAATATCTGATAATAACATTTTATTTTCAGGATTTAATATTGAAAATTTAAGATCAGGTAACTACAATTTTGTTGCAAGAATATTAGATAGCTTAGGGACTGAACTCTGTAGAAAAAAAGTTTTTTTTCAAAGAAAAAATTCAAAAAAAAATAATTTGTCATTTTATGATTCTAAAAATAATTTTTATGCAGAAATAAATAATATTGAATTAATGGCTGAATATATTTCTTCAGTATATCCAATATTTGACGAAATTGAAGTAATGTATGCTGAAAATCAACTTAAAAATTGGAATTTAGAACAAATGAAAGATTTTTTATATAATTTTTGGAAAACTAAAAATCCACTTAAACCAAAATTAGAATGGGACAAATATCAAAAAAAAGTCTCTTTTGTTAATTCACAATTTAGTTACAGAAACATAAAAGGATTTGCAACATCTCAGGGTAAGGTATATCTAAAATACGGTGAACCAAATTCAATAGAAAAATATCCTCAAACAAGTAATCACAAGAGATATCAAATATGGAATTACAATAAAATTAAAAATCAAACTAATCAAATTTTTATTTTTATTGAAAATATTAATGACTATGATAATTTTAATTTAATTCATTCAACAGTTTCGGGGGAAATTAACAATATAAATTGGCAGAAAAGTATTCTTAGATGAGAAAAGTGTTAATTAAAGTTTTGATATTAATATTGAGTAAAATACCCTTATTTTTTCTTTTCAAAATTTCTAGGATACTTTATTTTATTACTTATTATATTTTTAAATACAGGAAAAATATTGTTTATAATAACTTAAAAAGAAGTTTTCCCAAAAAAGATAACTCTCAAATTATTAACATTCAAAAAAATTCAATAAAACACTTTTGCGATATAATAGTGGAGATAATTTATTCATTTTCAATTTCTAAAAATGAACTAATTAAAAGAGTAAAAATTAAAAATAAAAAAATATTTAAAGAAATCGATAGTAATTTAAATGGTTCTATTTTAATTGGAGCTCACTATAACAATTGGGAATGGATGGGATTATTATTATCTGTATATTTTTCCAAAAAAATTAATTTTGCTTATAAACCATTGTCTAATAAAATTTTAAATGAAATTTTACTTCAATCAAGAAAAAGATTTGATGGTAATCCAATAAATATGAAAGATTTTGCTAGAGTAACACTTGAAGATTCTAAAAATTTAAGTGTATTTCTTTGTGATCAATCTCCAAGAAAAAAAGAAATTAATTTCTTTTGTGATTTCTTAAATCAAAAGACCCCAGTCTACATTGGGCCTGAAAAAATATCTATTAAAAAAAAACAAGATATATATTTTATAATTTTAAAAAAAATAAAAAGAGGTTACTATGAAATAGATTTAAAAAAAATCAAAAAAAATAATTTAAATTTTGGAGAAATAACTAAATTACATGTAAAAGAACTTGAAAAATTAATTTTAAACAATCCAAATCACTGGCTATGGACGCACAGAAGATGGAAGTTCCAAAAAAAAATATAGGTGTTTTAATACTAAATTGGAACGGTGAAAAACTATTGAAAAGATTTTTGGACAATATTTTTTATGAATCTAATGAATTTTCAGATGTTATCCTAGTTGATAATGCATCTAACGATGATTCTGTAGATTATGTCACAAATAACTTTCCTGATATAAAAATTATTCAATTAGATAAAAATTATGGCTATGCAACAGGATATAACATTGCAATTAAAAAAATCAATTATGAATTTATAGTATTACTTAATTCGGACGTAAAAGTGACTAGTAACTGGTTATTTAAACCAATTAGTTTTTTAAAAAATAATAATAATTATGCTGCATGCCAACCAAAAATAAAGGATATTAATGATAATGAAAAATTTGAGTACTCAGGAGCCAATGGTGGATTTATAGATATTTTTGGTTATCCCTTTTGTAGGGGAAGAATATTTGACAATATAGAAATTGACAAAAAACAATATGATAATAATATTGACATATTTTGGGCTAGTGGAACAGCTTTATTTATAAAAAGAAAAATATTTATTGAAATAGGAGGATTTGATGAAAGTTTTTTTGCACATCAAGAAGAAATCGACTTGTGCTGGAGGTTAATTAATAATAATTACAAAATATCATCAATACCAGAGTCAGTAGTATATCATCTTGGAGGGGGAACATTAAATAAAAGTAAACCAAGGAAAACATTCCTAAATTTTCGAAATAATCTTAAAATGATGTTTAAGAATTTACCATTTCACTTATTACCGATTTTAATTTTGAGAAATATTATAGATTTAATTGCAATTTTAAACTATTTAGCAAAGTTTAAATTCATGCACGCATTTTCAATTATTTTAGGTTATATTTCTTTTTATATGACCATACCAAAATTGTTGATGGATAAAATATTTCTCAAAAAAAATAATTTTAAATTAGATAGAATTTACAAAAGATCAATAATACTAGATTATTTTATACTTAATAAGAAAGAATTTGGATTATTAGATAAAAAAAAACTAAATTAATTTTTTTCTACCTATAACGTATCTGGTTAAAACATCTTGAAAATTATCATCAGAATTTATACACTGAAAATCAATTTGATTTTTACCACATCTTATTTTTAATTCGCTAATAAATGAATTAATTTGATTTACATAATCATTTTTTATTAATCTGGGATTAACTTGTATTTTTTTTTCTGTTTCCATATCTAAAAACGATATATTGTCACTTTTAAAATTAAAATTAATTTCTTTTGATTTATTCACTACATGAAAAATGACTAATTCATTATTATTAAATTTTAAATGGTTTAAAGCGGTCATATATTCATCTACTTTTAATTGAACATCAAATAAATCTGTAAAAAAAATTATTAATGATCTTTTAGGGATTCTCTCTGACAAATCATGAATTATTTTTATATTGTTAGTTAGATTTCTTTTTACTAGCAAATTGTTTTTTAAGATTTTTTCAAATTCAATAAAAATTCTATGTTGGTGGGATTTACTCGATTTTGCCCTTGTATGAAAGAATAAATTATCATTGAAAAATGAAATACCAAAAGCATCTCTTTGTTTTCTAAATAAATTCATTAACGAAGCTGCAGATATTAATGAAAAAAGCAATTTGTTTGGTGAATCAAAATCTATTTTATCAGGATTTGGATAAAACATTGATGAGGAACAATCAATTACTAAGTGGCATTTTAAATTAGTCTCTTCTTCAAATTTTTTAATATATAACTTATCAGATTTTCCATATAGTTTCCAATCCATGTGTTTTGTACTCTCTCCAGTATTATATATTCTGTGTTCAGAAAATTCAACAGAATAACCATGAAAGGGACTTTTATGTAATCCAGTTATGTAACCTTCAACTATATGTCTTGCATAGAAATCTAAATTATCAACAAAAGATAAATTTGGATTAGTAATATATTTCATTTATTTTTTTTAAACTTAATATCAAATTAATGAATCAAGTTTTCGAGCGAGATCTTTTTTTGGTGATAATCCAACATTTTTATCAACAACTTCCCCATTTTTAAAAAAAAGAATAGTTGGTATATTTCTTATTCCAAATCTTGACGAAATTTCTTGTTCATTGTCAACATTAACTTTTCCAACAATAGCCTTTCCCTCATAGTCATTACTCAATTCGTCAATAACTGGACCTACCATTCTACAAGGTCCGCACCACTCAGCCCAAAAGTCAATTAAAACAGGCTTATCATTTTTAAGTACTAATTCCTCGAAATTATTTGATGTTATTTCTAATGCCATTTTGGTGTTTTTTTAATTATTATTTATGCAAATATTACAATTTTTATATTATAATCAATAATTTAATTCAATTTATATTCAACATTTATAATTTGACTTAATTGGTTCATAAATTCTTTTGAAATTTTTACTCGATATGACCTGGATATAAAATCTAAAGAATTATTAATTTCGTCACTATCAAAAACATTTAGTTTTAATTTATGTTTTCCTTTATGATTAACTAAAACTTTAATTAACTTATTTACAAATATATTATCAATATCATTTAAATCTATTCTGAGTGTTATACTATTTGTCATTTTTTCAAAAACATTTGATAATTGATTTATAGACAAAATTTTAATCTCTAAATTATTATCCCAGCTTCTCTTTTGAACTCTTGCAGATACAAATAAAAAAGCACCTTCTAAAAGAAATTTAATAAATTTTGTATAGTCGTTTCTAAATAGCAGAAATTCTTTTGAGTCAGTATAATCTTCAATAGAAAAAATACAATAAGGGTTACCTTTTTTATCAACCTTTTCTTCAAGACTAGTTATAACACCAGCAAAATTTAAAATTTTATTATTTAATAAATTTAAATCATCAAAATCTATAATGTTATGATTGCAATTATATTTAATTTCTAACTTGTAGTCGTCAAGAGGATGACCAGAAATATACATACCAATTACTTCTTTTTCTCTTGCCAGAAGATCTAATCTGTCCCATTCATCAATTTTTGGATAATCAGGTTCAATAATTTTAAAATCACTTGATCCCCCAAATAAATCTGGGGGAGCATTAAGATTTTCTTTATAAAGAACACCAAAATTAATGGCTTTTGAAATAAAATTTACACCCTTTTCATCTTCAAAAAAATAAACTGATCTTCTTTTATTATAAAAATTATCAAAAGCACCAGCAAGAGCAAGATTTTCAAGGGTACGCTTATTAACGATTCTGTGATTTACTGATTTTGTAATTGAAAAAATATTTTTGAAATTTCCATTAGATTCTCGCGATTGAATAATATTTTCAACTGCATTTTCTCCCACACCTTTTACAGCTCCTAAACCAAATCTAATTTTACCTTGTTTATTTACATCAAAGGTATAAAAAGATTCATTAATATCAGGACCTAAAACAGATAGTCCAATTCTTTTACATTCTTCCATAAAAAAGGTGATTTTTTTTAAATCATTCATATTATGAGTTAATACACAAGCCATATATTCTGCAGGATAATTAGCTTTTAAATATGCTGTTTGAAATGCGATAACAGAATAACAAGTAGAATGAGACTTATTGAAAGCGTATGCTGCAAATGATTCCCAATCTTTCCAAATTTTTTTTGAAATAATTTGATCATGACCATTTTTTTTACACCCATTTATAAAATTTGTCTTCATTGTTTCTAAAAGTGAAAGATCTTTTTTACCCATTGCTTTTCTCAGTGTATCAGCTTCACCTTTTGAGAAATTAGCTAACTTTTGAGACAATAACATAACTTGTTCCTGATAAACAGTAATACCATAGGTCTCAGATAAAAACTCTTCCATACCATCTAAATCATATTTTATTTCTTCCCTACCATGTTTTCTGGAAATAAAATTTGGAATATATTCAAGAGGTCCTGGTCTATAAAGAGCATTCATTGCAATTAAATCATCAAACTTGTCTGGTTTAAGTGATCTTAAATGTTTTTGCATACCATGTGATTCAAATTGAAATGTTGCATTAGTATTTCCTTTTTGATAAAGTTTAAGAGTTTTCTCATCATTCAATGGAATATTATCTATGTCTAAAATAATATTTTTATTTTTTTTAATTAATAAAATACAGTCTTTGATTATACTTAATGTTTTTAAGCCAAGAAAGTCCATTTTTAACAATCCTGCGTTCTCAACAACAGAATTATCAAATTGAGTAACCAGTAATGAAGAATCTTTTGTAGTTGAAACTGGAATATGATTTAAAATATTATCAGGAGTAATAATTATTCCACATGCGTGAATACCTGAATTTCTAATAGATCCCTCTAATTTAATTGATTCATCAATTACCATTTTATATTTTGAGTTATCATTTATTAAAGATTTAAGTTGATTTGCCAACTTAGAATCATCACTGCTAAATTGAGTTGTTAATTCTTTATTAGTTAGTTTAAATATATTTTTTAAAGAAATATTTGGTACTAATTTGGCTAATTTATCGGCTTCATATAATGGTAAATCTAAAACTCGCGAAACATCTCTAATTGAAGACTTTCCTCCCATTCTACCAAATGTAATTATCTGAGCTACCTGATTATACCCATATTTTCTTAAAACAAAATCACTTATTTTTGATCTACCTTCGTCATCGAAATCAATATCAATATCGGGTAGTGAAATCCTATCAGGATTAAGAAATCTTTCAAAAAGTAAATTATATTTAATTGGATCAACATTAGTTATACCAATACAGTATGCAACGACTGAACCTGCTGCTGAACCTCTACCTGGACCTACAGAAACACCTAATCTTCTTGCTTCATTTGTGAAATCTTGAACAATTAAAAAATAACCAGGATAACCAATATTTTTAATAGTTAAAAGTTCATAATTTAATCTATCAATGATTTTATCATCAATTTTATTATATCTTTTCTTAGCACCCTTATAAGCTAAGTGTTTTAAATATAAGTTCTCTCCATCTTTTTCATCAAAATTTTTAGTATTGATTTTGAAACTAGAAGGAATTTCAAACATAGGAAGGAGAACATCCTTTTTAAGTGAGTATGTACTAATTTTATCTATAATTTCATTGAGTGATTCAAATGATAATGGTAAATCATTAAATAATTTAGTAACTTCCTCTTTATTTTTAAAATAAAATTCATTAGAAGTTAAACCAAATCTATTTTGTCGACCTAAACCAATATTTGTTTTTTTTAACTCAGCATTTTTAATACATAACAATATGTCATGTGAATTAAAATCATCTTTATCAAGATAATAAATTATATTCGAAGGAAAACATTTTACATTATATTTATCAGAAAAAGACAATAATATTTCATTTACAATTTTTTCTTCATCAATATTATTTCTATTTATCTCAATATAAAAATCATTACCAAAATGCTTATTATACCATTGAAAAATTTTTTCAGCTTTAATTTTACCAAAATTCAAAATTGTATATGGAATTTCGGCTTCTAAATTTCCTGTGGTTATAATTAAATCATCTTTATACTGTAGTAATAGATCTTTGTCAATTCTTGGAACACCGGAGTAATATCCATCTATATAACCATAGGAACATAATTTTGACAAATTCTTAAATCCATTGAGGTTCTTAGCAAGAATAACTATCAAATACCTTCTGTCTGGATCATCTTTTGTATATTTTTTTTTCTTATGATCTTCAGTAATATAAAGCTCACAACCTAAAATTGGTTTAATATTTTTTTTAATGGCATAATTTATAAAATGGAATGCCCCAGACATATTGAATCTATCAGTTAAACCAATTGCTTTCATTTTAAAAGAAACTGCCTTATCTATCAAATTTTCAATTGATGGTTTAGCTTCTAAAATTGAAAATGTAGAATGACATCTTAAATTTGAAAAATCAAAAGACTTAATATTTGAATTATTTTTTTTAATATTATTTACTTCATCACTATCTACAGCAATATTTTTCTTAATAGATTTTACTCCTATCAAGCTTATTTGACTTTTATTTATAGAATTGAATTTTTTAGTATATTCAGTATCTTTATTAAACAAACCTGGTTTAATTACCCCTAACCTAATCATTTCGAAAAAGCATCTTGATGTAGCATCTACATCTATAGATGCATCATGAGCATTATCAATATCCGAATTAAAAAGCTTGGTATATAATTCATTTAGTGTGGGCCATTTGTATTTACCATATTTAACAGAAGGGATTGCACAATAATTTGTTCCAACTGATTTAGTATCAATTTTAGTAAAAAACAATAATTTGTTATCAACATTATATCTGAAAAATTCAGAAAGAAGAATATTAATATCAAATTGTATGTTGTGGCCTACAATAATTTCTGTTGATGATAAGACTCTTTTAAAATCATCTAAAATAAGGATAATATCTTTCCCAAATCTATTTGCATAGTTTGTCGAAATACCATGTATTTTTTCAGAATTATAAGGGATGTCATATCCATCAGGTTTAATTATATAATTTTTACTTTCAATTAAAGATCCAAATTCATCATGAAGTTGCCATGCAATTTGAACCATTCTTGGCCAATTTTCTAAATCAGAAATTGGTGCTCTAAAGTTCTTTGGTAATCCGGTAGTCTCAGTATCAAATATTAAAAACATTTTTGTAATTTAATATTTTTTTAATTTATTTAAAATTTATTTTTGTAAAATAATTATATAAAATGAAACTTATTGAAATAAAAAATATTTGTAAAAATTACAATAGTAATAATGTTTTAAATAATATATCATTTGATATATTACGTGGAGAAATGATCTCTATAGTTGGTAAATCAGGTGCAGGAAAAAGTACCTTACTTCATATTATTGGTACAATAAAAAAATTTGATAAAGGTTCTATCATTATTAACGGAAATAATATTAATTATAATAATTCTGATGAAATTAGTAAAATTAGAAATACTAATATTGGATTTGTTTTTCAAAATAACCAGCTTTTACCAGAATTTACTTCAATTGAAAATGTTTGTATTCCTGCTATGATAAAAAAAGATAACTTTAAAACCTCAAAACTAAAAGCAAAAAAGTTGTTCGATTTATTAGATATATCCTCAAAATCTGATAAAAAACCAAATGAACTTTCCTCTGGAGAACAACAAAGAGTTGCTATTGCAAGGGCATTAATAAATGATCCATTGATAATTTTAGCTGATGAACCAACTGGAAATCTTGATAAAGAAAATTCAAATACAATATATTCACTCTTTAAAAAATTAAATAAAGAATTAAATCAAACTTTTGCAATAGTTACTCATGATAATGAAATTCCAAAGTTCTGTGATTCAGTATACGAAATAAAGAATAGAAAATTAATGAAAATCAAATAATGAAGAAGGATTTATTAAAGGAGTTTTTAGATAAAAAAGTCATTGAATTTGAGAATATAAATTTCATTAAAAAAGATCCAATACAAATTCCTCATAGATTTGTTAAAAAAAAAGATATAGAAATTTCTGCTTTTTTAACTGCTATACTATCTTGGGGAAGAAGAGAAACAATAATTGAGAATAGTCTTCATTTGATGAATATAATGGATAATTCACCATATGATTACATTCTTAATCATACTGAAATTGATCTAAAAAAGATAATTAATTTTAAACACAGGACTTTTAATGAAGCTGATTTAAAAGTATTTATAAAAGCTCTTAAAAATATATATATAAACCACAGTGGCCTAGAAAAATGTTTTGAAACTAATGAACAAAAAGTATATAATATTATAACTAATTTTAAATTAAAATTTTTCGAAAAATATCAATTTAGTAGAACTCATAAACATATCTCCGAACCAAAAAATGGGTCTGCATGTAAACGAATTATGATGTTTTTAAGATGGATGGTGAGAAGTAAAAATAAAGGAGTCGATTTTGAAATCTGGAAATCACTAAAACCAAGTCAATTGTATTGTCCGCTTGATATTCATTCTGCAAGAATATCTAGAAAATTGGGATTAATTAAAAGGAAAAATAATGATTGGAAAACATTAATTGAACTAGATAAAAATTTAAGCAAATTTTGTCCAGATGATCCTGCTAAATATGATTTTGCATTATTTGGGATTGGCATTAATTAATATTTTTTATTGTTAAATATTAAAAAAAAAGTTAGTTTTGTTTTTTGATGAATTTTAATAATCCTAATTTTCTATTCTTTATACCCGCAATAGCGATTCCTATTTTAATTCACTTTATTTCATTAAAAAAAAAAGAAACAGAATTATTCTCAAATGTTAATTTTTTAGAAAAAATTGAGTTAATTAGAAGGAGAAAATCCTTCTTGGAAAATTTGATTTTACTAATTACTAGAATTTTAATTTTTTTACTTATAATTTTCGCATTTTCTGATCCAGTTAAAAAAAATACCTCATTAAATACAATTGATAACATAATTTTATATGTAGATAATTCTCATTCAATGTCTGTATCCAACGACAATGGAATAATATTTGAACAAGCTAAAAATATAGCTAGAAATATCATTCAAAATGAAAATCGCAATAAAAAGTATTTATTTATTGATAACAACTTTAACATATCAAATGAAAAATTAATAAGTTCTAAAAAAAGTATTAGAAAAAATCGATCAGCTTCAAATAACATCAAAATCACTAAATTTTAAAGATATTTTAGAAAAAAAAAAAATTATGAAAAATTACACAAATTCAACAAAACTTTTTTTCATAAGTGACTTTCAAAATATTAGAATGAATGAATTATTTGATTTAAAGCCAAAAATAGAAATAAATTTAATTCATTTAGAACAAAATAAATTTTATAATCTTTCACTAGATACTTGTTATGTATCAAATAATGAAAATTTTAACTCAAATTACCAGCTATCTTACAAAATAACTAATCATTCAGATAAAGATTTTTTTAACATACCTGTCAAATTAGATATTAATGCACAAAAAAAGGGAATATCATCTATCAATATCAAATCAAGAACATCATCAGTAGGAAAAATAAATTTTAAAAGTTATGATGAAAAAAAAGAATGTTTACTTACTATTAACGACAAAATCTTAATTTTTGATAATGAATTATATTTTAATTTAAATGATAATATAAAAAAAAGGGTATTGATCATATCTGATTCTATTTTAGAGAACAATGATCCTGTTATAAGTATATATAAAGATAGTATTTTTAAATATGAAAATCATTTAGTTAAAAGATTTAATAATATTGACTTGAATCAATTTGATTTAATAATTTTAAATTCTATCTATGAATTAAAAAACATAAACTACAATAAAATCCTAAAATATTTGAGTACTAATAAAAATTTATTTATAATTCCTCATCCTAAACATAATTCAGAAAATAATTTTTTTTTAAAAAAAATTAATCTACCCACATTAAAAAAATTAATTATTGGTGATTTCTATATTTCTGATATAAATTTTGAAAACAAAGTATTTAAAAATGTTTTTTCAAAAAAACTTGAACAAAATTCTCTTCCTAAAGTTTATAAATACTTTGAAATTGAAAATAAACATATATATGGTGAAATTTTAATACAAATTAATAATGGTGATCCATTTATATTATCAAGTTCAAATCCTGGTAAAAGTTACATTATAACCTCTCCACTTATGAGTTCATTCAATCAACTTTATATAAATTCTATTTTTATTCCCTTAATGTATAATATAACTATGAAAGAAAATCCAAAAGGTTACTACACAGTAGGATATGATAATGTACAAATAATCGAAAATGAAAAAAATTTGAAATTAACAGGCAGTAAATATGAGTTTTTTCCTAATGCTTACAGTAAAAATAATACTTTTAAAGTTAATCTTGGAGAAATTGTATTTAAAAGCGGATTTTTTAAACTAAAAAATAATGAAATGGAAAAAAATATTGCCTACAATTATGACAGAATTGAAAGCAAAAATAATTTTTTAACAAAAAATGATTTAGAAAAAATTTCTAAAAATAATGATAAAATAAATTTTTATTTTGATAATAAGAAAATACCTAATTTCAAGGAATCCTCAAGTAAAAATTTATTGTGGTATCATTTAATTTTTTACAGTTTAATTTTTCTTGTAATAGAGAGTTTATTAATAAAGTTTAAATATTAAAAAAATTATATGAAAATATTGATAAAAAATGCTAAAATTATTGATAATACGTCAAAATATCATAAAAAAAATTATGATATTCAAATTAATAATGGAATTATAAACAAAATAAAAAAAAATATAAAAACTAAAGATTTTAATAAAATTATTAATTTTAGAAATCTTCATATTTCAAAAGGTTGGGTTGATTTAAATTGTAGATTTGGTGAGCCAACAAATGAAATCAAAGAAACCTTTGAATCGGGAATTAATTCAGCTATGAGAGGAGGGTTTACTCATCTAATGTTAATGCCATCTGCAAGTCCAGCTTCTGATAACAAAACTTCAATTGAATATGTATTAAGCAAAACTAAAAATAAAATTGTATCGATTCATCCAATTGGTTCATTAACAATAAATTCAAATGGATCAAAAATGACTGAATTACATGATTTGTATAAATCTGGAGCATCAGGTTTTAGTGATGATAAAAAATCAATACAAAATTCCTTTTTAATGAAAGAAATACTTCTTTATATCAAAAGTTTTAATGGTTTAGTGATGACATACCCTAGTAATTTTAATCTTAATAACAATGGATATATTAACGAAGGATTAAATAGTCTTAAATATGGACTGAGAGGAATACCCCGAATTTCTGAAGAAATTCAAATAATGAGAGATATTTTTTTATGTAAAGAAACAAATTCAAAAATTCATTTTTCAACAATAAGTACTAAAAATTCAGTAGATTTAATTAGAGAGGCAAAATTAAAAGGTTTGGAAATTACATCTGATGTTAGTTCATATCATTTACATTTGAATGAAAATGATATGAAATTCCCATCAACTAACTTTAAAGTTTTTCCACCATTAAGATCAAAAAATGATACTTTGGCTTTAATTAATGGACTAAAAGATGGTACAATAGATTCTATATCATCAAATCATAATCCACAAAATATCGAATGTAAAGATTGTGAATTTGAATTAGCTAATTTTGGTATAATTAATTTAGAAACATCATTTTCAATATGTAATACTTTCCTTTCAAAATATTTGAACTTAGAGACCATAATTGATAAAATAAGTACTACGCCTAGATTGATAAGTAAGATCAATTTAAACTCAATAAAAGAAGGAAATTTAGCTGATATAACATTATTTGATCCAGATCTCAGTTGGAACTATAACATGGAAAATATATATTCATTATCAAAGAATACACCATATATTAATTACAATTTTAAAGGTAAGGTTCATGGAATAATAAATAACAAAAAAATAAAAATATTTGATTGATTTTACTCAACTATTTTTTTAAGAAAGTTATAAATTGGTCACTTTTATTATTAATTAATTTCAAAAAATATATTCCGGAATTAATATTATATAAATCAACTTTAATAATTTTATTTTCATCATTATTCAAAGATTTTTTCTTAATTAATCTTGAATGAATGTCATAAATTTCCAGCTTCATAAAATCCATTTTATCAATGAAAATTTTTAATTCTTCATCTACAGGATTTCCCATCAATACAACTGATTTATTTACATCATCAATTCCAACAACATTATTACTAAATGGCACAAAGATTTCATCATAATAATAACCACAACCATTTGTGCTCTCTAAATAAAGTGAATACTGACCAATCTGAGTTGGATAATGAGTTGGATCGTTTGCACCTAAAATTGAAACACCATCAATTAGCCATTGATAATATAAATCTGTATGATCAGAAATAATAATTGAATTTAAAGCAGTGTCTTGTGAATCAAAAGATATCTCAACATCAATTGGATCAGGATAGCTGATTTGAAAATTTGAAAATATCTGTTGCCCAGAATTATCATTAAAAATAATTTGATAAGATCCAATATCGAGATTACTGAGAGTGATAAAATTTGGATTATTTAAACCAAAAGTAATACTACCTATTTCGAATAAGCCTGTTTCTTGATTAAAGTATGAGTATTCAGATGAAGATGAATAAGGTGGTACTCCGCCTGATAAAAATATTTGAACATCAGCAAAATAATTTTCACAAATAGGTTGAAATACAGTTTCTTCGACATTAAGTTCGAAAATACAAGAACCATTATCAATGTTAGCTAGAGAATCAAAATTGAGAGCAATTGAGTCAATACAACCTAGATTTTGAGTAGATATATCAATATTTTCAAAATTAATATTACAATTTAGACTATCATTATAATTAAATAATATACTACCAGAAATTAACTCAATATCATTTAATAATGATATATCAGAGAGAATACTAGCACTAACATATGATTCATAGTATGGATAAAAAGGAGTAGATTCAAAATTATAATTATTACCAATTAATAAAGATGAATTATTTGAAGATTGAATTGATATTAAATAGTTAGGATTTAATAATGTTTGATTTGAATTGTTCAATAAATTAAATTCTATAGTGTATGCATTTAAAAACTCACTGAAAGAAAATTGTATATTAATAATATCAATATTTTCACATATTCCGTAATCACATGAACCATCATCTGTATTTGAGCTTTGATCGAAGTTGAGAGCTGTAGAATCATTACAACCAAAATTAGTATATTCACAACTTTCATCATCAGAATTTGCGTAAGGATCGAAATTTATTGCTGAAGAGTCTGTGCAACCAAAAATTTCGTTTGATGATGAACAAATTAAATTATATTCAGAATTTAATACAGGAATTATTGAATTAGTCTGATATAATATATTATTAGGCAAATTAAATTCAATGATATATATATCATTTAAATTAACAAGATTAAAATATAATTCATCATTATTTAATGCTCCATCAGTAAATTCAGTTGAAGAATCATCACCCCATACAACTAATTCTGTTTGACCATTAGTTAATGATGTTCCAGTCAAACCTGTCGATCCTACAATTAGATTTGAAGAATTTGAAAAAGCTACTAAATAAGCACCAGGAAGGAGATTTGGAAAAGAATTAATTATATCAGAGGACAGAAATATTGTCATATTTGATCCTGTATTTCCAGAATAAAAATTAGGTAAGTCACATTGTGATGTCTCATAACTACACGTTCCATCATTTGAATTGGCATTTGAATCATAATTTTCAGCAAGTGAATCAGTACAACCGTAAACATAAAATATACATGAACTATCGTTAAAGTTTGCATTTAAATCATAATTACTAGCCAAAGAATCGGTACACCCATAAATTGGAATAATACATGAATCATCATCTGTATTAGCCAAAGAGTTATAATTTATTGAAGAAGAATCAGTACATCCATAAATTAATGGTACACAAGAATTATTATCAAAATTAGCCAGGGGATCAAAATTGAATGCAAGAGAATCAGTACATCCATATATTTGATTTTGTTCACAATTTATTAAATTATATGAAGATGATATAGCTACAACTGAGTTACCACCTATGAAATTTGGACTTTCATTAGTAACAAAATTAATTGTCAAATCATAAATCTGAGAACCAATTACTAATTTAAATAAAATTTCTTCATTTGGGGTTGCACCAATAACACCATCATCTTCATCATCTCCCCATACAACAAGAGATTGATTATTTGTAGAATTATTAATTGTTACTAAACCAACAACTAATTGAGAATTTGATGTTATAGCAGCTATGTATGAATTATCAAGTAAAAAAGGTAAAGAATCAAAAAAAGATTCAGTTAATAGTATAAACATACTATTACCTGTATTTAAAGTTTCATCAAATTGAGGATAGTTACATTCATTTGAGTAAATACAGGAACTATCATCTATTGATGCTTCAAAATTATAATTGTTAGCTAGAGTGTCTGTACATCCATATATATCAATAATACATGATCCATCATCAATTGTTGCAGCAGAATTATAATTAATAGAGCTAGGATTAGTGCATCCATATATATCAAAGGAAGATATTTGACAATTAATAGTGGTTTCAAATGAACCAATTGGAAATAAACTATTAGTTACATATACTGGAGAATATGGATCACCAGATTGAGAAATAAGCTGAGAGACATCAAATACTGTATTATTATCAACAATTTGTAGGCTAAAAGACTCATTATCTATAAAACCATCAATTTCAGGTGTCAAAAGATCATCACCCCATATGGCCATCGAGAATTGTGGAAATTGATTAGTAATGATTTCACCAAAACCAAAAGTTTCACCATTAGAAGAAATAGCAACTATGTAAGGTGTTTCTGAAACAATCTCAAAATCTGATAAAGAAGTGAATAATAATGTCATATTACTCCCGGTAATATTTACTTCAGGAGAGGGTGCTGTACATTCTTGAGCAATAATAACTCTAAAAAAAATAAAAAAAGTAAGTGTTAAATTTAATACTCTCATTCAAAAAATTTGTTTACTAAAATAATACAATATATTATTATTTTAATTATAGTTAAGTAAATTCAATTTATATTTGTAAAATTATGAAAAAAATTGGTGTCTTATTAATAAATCTTGGAACTCCTGATAATCCTGGTATTTTTAAAGTTGGTAGATATTTATTAGAATTTTTAAATGATTGGAGAGTTATTGACATTCCACTTATTTTAAGAAGATTTTTAGTAAGTTTCATAATTGTTCCAATTAGAATGTTTTCGTCTTCAAAAGAGTATAAAAAATTATGGACAAAAAAAGGATCACCCTTGATGTTCCATAGTTTAAATCTCAAAAATCAAATTCAAAATAAAATTGATTCTAATTATGAAATTAATCTTGCAATGAGATATAATAATCCTTCAATTAAAAAAGTTCTTAATGAAATGGAAAAGAAAAAGTATGATGAATTAATTATTTTTCCTTTATATCCGCAATATGCTTCCTCAAGTAGTGGGACTGCAATAGAAAGCTCAATCAAAGTAATATCCAAATGGTGGGCTATCCCCAAAATTAAAATTATATCAGAGTTTTTTGAAGATCAAGGGTATATTAATTCAATAATTCAAAATGTTAAAAAGTTTAAATATCAAGAATATGATCACATCATATTTAGTTATCATGGATTACCGAATAGTCATATCAAAAAACTTAAAATAAAAAACTGTTTAATTGATTGTAATTGTCATAAAATAACGAATAATAGATATTGTTATAAATCAAACTGCACTATTACTACTGACATATTAGCCAAAAAGTTGAATTTAGATGTAAATAAATATTCAATGACTTTTCAATCTAGATTAACCAATAAATGGCTAACACCATTTACCGATAAAAAAGTAAAAGAATTAGCTGCAGATGGTGTTAAAAAAATTCTTATTTTATCTCCTGCATTTGTATCTGATTGTCTAGAAACAATAATTGAAATCAAAGAGGCTTTAGAAGAAGAATTCATCAAAATGGGAGGAGAAAAACTTGATTTAGTTCCAAGTCTGAATTCAAATGAAATGTGGGTTGAAAGTATGATTAAAATGATTAAGAATTCTTAAACTTCAATTTTGTAGCAGTTAAAGTATTTTTAAGTAAAGAAACTATTGTCATTGGTCCAACTCCACCGGGAACAGGAGTTAAATATGAGCACTTATTTTTTACATCTTCAAAATTAACGTCACCTTTTAGTTTCCATCCACTTTTAGTTAAATTAGATTTAATCCTTGTAATTCCTACATCTATAACTACAGCATTTTTTTTAATCATTGAAGAATCAATAAAATTAGCTTTGCCCAAAGCAACAATCAAAATATCAGCTCTTTTTGTTATATCTTTTAAATTAATAGTTTTACTGTGTGTTAAAGTTACGGTACAATTTGCAAAATTATTATTCTTTGACATTAATATACTTATTGGTAATCCTACTATTTTAGATCTGCCTACTACGACGCAATGCTTACCAATAGTGTCAATATTATATCTTTTGATTAATTCAACTATACCCATAGGTGTGGCTGGAATAAAAGTTGGATCGTCATTTATTAGTTTACCAAAATTTACAGGATGAAATCCGTCAACATCCTTAATAGGCTTTATATGATTTATAATGTTTAATTTATTTATATGTTTAGGTAAAGGTAATTGGACTATAAATCCGTGAATATCAGAATTAGCATTTAATTTATTAATTTCTGCTATTAATTTTTTTTCAGAAATATTATCTTCATAATGAAATATAGTTGATTTAAAATTTACTTCTTTACAAGCTTTAATTTTAGCATTAACATAGGTATGACTAGCAGGGTGATTACCAACTAAAATTGCAGCTAGATGTGGGACAACATTATGTTCTTTTTTAATGAAAGATACCTCATGTGAAATTTCATTTTTTATGATATTTGAAATTTTTTTACCATCTAATATTTCCATTTTATTTAAATTTATTTTTAAACATATTCATCATATTATTCATTCCACCCATTTGAATCTTTTTTAAAATTTTTCCCATTCCTTCAAATTTCTTTAAAAGTTGATTAATTTCGTCTGTATTTATTCCTGATCCTTTTGCAATTCTTTTTCTTCTAGACAAATCTATAATTTTTGGATTTGATCTTTCATTCTTTGTCATTGAATTTATAATTACTTCAAATTTTTTGAAAGGATCTTCATCAATATCTAAATTATTAACTTTAGAGGAGAAACCTGGCATCATAGAAATTAAGTCTTTGAAATTACCCATTTTTTTAATTTTTTTTATTTGATCTAAAAAATCATTAAAATCAAAATTATTTTTTGCAATTTTTTTTGATAACTTTCTCGCTTGATTTTCATCAAATTGAGCTTGAGCTTTTTCAACTAAAGAAATTACATCTCCCATTCCTAAAATTCTCTCAGCCATCCTATTAGGATAAAATAATTCGATTCCAGAAATTTTTTCTCCTGTACCAATAAACTTGATTGGTTTATTAACTATACTCTTAATTGTCAAAGCGGCACCACCTCTTGTATCTCCATCTAGTTTTGTTAAAATAATTCCATCAAAATTTAATACATCATTGAATATTTTAGCTGTATTAACAGCATCTTGCCCAGTCATAGAATCAACTACAAATAAAGTTTCATTAGGATTTACTATTTTTTTAATATTTAAAATTTCATTCATCATTTTCTCGTCTATGGATAACCTCCCAGCTGTATCAATAATTGTGTATTCGTAATTATTTTCTAAGGCAAAATGCTTAGCATTTTTTGATATTTGAACTGGATCATATGAGTTATCTTCAGAGTAGACGTCAACATCAATGCTTTTAGCCAAAACTTTTAATTGTTCAATTGCTGCAGGTCTGTATATGTCACAGGCAACAAGTAAAATCTTCTTATTAGTTTTTAACTTTATATAATTTGCAAGTTTCGCAGAAAATGTTGTTTTTCCAGAACCTTGTAAACCTGAGATTAAGAAAATAGAATTTTTTCCCTTCAAATCAATTGATTTCATTTCTCCACCCATTAACTCAGTCAATTCATCTTTTATGATTTTAATCAACAATTGTCCAGGTTTAATTGATGATAGAACATTTTCACCAAGTGCGTTTTTTAAAACTTTATCTGTAAAACTTTTTGCAACTTTATAGCTAACATCTGCACTTATTAGAGTTCTTCTAACCTCTTTTAAAGTCTGAGCAACATTAATCTCAGTAATTTTACCATGACCTTTTAAGGTTGAGAGTGCATTTTCTAGTTTTTGGGTTAAATTTTCAAACATATGAGTTTATTTTACATTTTTTCAGGTAAATTAATACCAAGAATTTTCATACCTGATTTTATTACATCTGAAACTTTAATTGACAAAATTAATCTAAATGAAATTTGATCTGACAATTTAGATTTAAAAATAGAAACATTTTGATAAAAATGATTGTATTCTTTTACAAGTTTATATAAATAATTTGCTAAAATTGAAGGGTTTAAATTTTCAGATGCATCAATCAAAATATTGGGATATTCAAATATTAGTTTTATTAATTTTTTCTCTTTTTTAATTAATTTATAATTGTCATTAATATTAGTTATTTTAAAATTTTTTCTTTTTAAGGCTAGAATTCGAACATATGTATACTGTATAAAAGGCCCCGTATTACCATTAAAATCTATTGACTCATTAGGATTGAAAAGAATTCTTTTTTTTGGATCTACTTTTAAAATAAAATATTTCAATGCTGCTAGTCCTATAATTTCATATTTATTTTGATTTTCATCTCTAACGTCTATGTCGTCTTTTATTTTTTTTGATAATTCTTTTGAATTTAAAACCATATCATCCATCAAATTATCTGCATCAACAGTAGTGCCCTCTCTTGACTTCATTTTACCATTGGGTAAGTCAACCATACCATAAGATAAATGATAACACTTTGATGACCAACTCATTTTCAATTTTTTAAGAATCATAAAAAGAACCTTAAAATGATAATCTTGTTCATTTCCAACAACATAAATCATCTTTTCAAAGTTAAAGTCTATTTTTCTCAAAATAGCTGTTCCTATATCTTGAGTAATATATACTGATGTTCCATCTGATCTCAAAAGGATTTTCTCGTCCAAGCCCTCTTTTTTTAAATTTACCCATACAGAACCATCATTTTTTTTATAAAAAATATTTTTATTTATCCCTTCATTAATGTACTTTTTGCCGTGCAAATATGTATCACTTTCATAATAATTTTTATCAAAAGAAATTCCCAATCTATTGTGAGTTTGATTAAATCCCTGGTAAACCCAATTATTCATTTTTTTCCAAAGACTAATTATATTAGGATCTTTTTTTTCCCATTTAATAAGAATATCTTTTGCTTTCAGCATTATAGGAGCAGAATTTCTTGCATCATTTTCTGATTTACCAGACAATATTAATTTTTTAACTTCTTGATTATAAGTTTTCTCAAACAATACATAATATTTTCCTACAAAATGGTCTCCTTTAGTAAATGAAGATTTTGGTGTTTCTCCATTAGAATATAAAATCCATGCAGCCATTGATTTACAAATATGTATTCCTCGATCGTTTATAATTTGAACTCTTTCAACTTTGTTTCCAGTAGCCTTTAAGATATTTGAAATTGAAAAACCTAATAAATTATTTCTTATATGACCCAAGTGTAAAGGTTTATTGGTGTTTGGAGAACAAAATTCAATTACAACTGGTTGAGTTTTATTATTTATTTTAACAAATGAGTATTCCTCAATTGAAATTATACTTAAAAAAGATTGAACAAGATATTTATCTGATATTACAACATTAAGAAAACCTTTTATTATGTTATAATTAACAATGTATGGAACTTTAGATAAAATATAATTACCAATTTTATTTGATGTAATAAATAAATCATCCTTAGAGAATTTAACTAAAGGAAATACAATTAGAGTTAAATCACCTTCAAATTCATCTCTAGTAATTGAAATATTTATTTCTTTTTGGGTAATTTTTGTTTCATAATTTTCTTTAAAAAAATTTATTAAACAATTGATTAAATGTGATCTTAATTCTTTCATTTTACATTAAAAAAATAATTCAGTAATCATACATCTTGCTCCACCCCCACCATAATATTCAATTGTACTAAGATTAGATTTAATTATTTTTACATGTGACTGAATATTATCAATCTGATGGGACGAAAGAGAATTATATGCAGAATTAGACATAATTAAAAAATTTGCATTTTTTTTATTTTTAAGTAGAATCATATTACCAGCAAATGAATTAATTTGATTTTCATTCAATAAAATAATTTCTTTACCAGAATTTCTTAAGGAATTCATTACTGAGTTTCTTTCTTTACTATTTATAATTAAGCTATCGCAAATTATTGCAAATGTGTCTCCCAAACTCATCATAACATTAGTGTGATATATAGGAAATTTTTTTTCCTTAACAGTTTGAAAAGATTTAAACACCAATAATTCATAATCAAGGATTGAAGAAACTTTATCCAAAAGTGTTTTATTAGTTCTTTCAGATAGTGATGAATAAATTATTTTATTATGTCTATCTAAAATCATTGACCCTGTTCCCTCTAAATACTTATAATCTTTTTCATAAACTGATAAATCAATCAAATTAAACTTTTCTACATTATATTTTACTCTTAATTTTTCTATTATATCAACTCTTCTCTCTAATCTTCTGTTTTTAGCAAACATAGGATATAAAATAATTGTTTTATTTTCGTGAAATGATATCCAATTGTTTGGAAAAATAGAATCAGGAGTAAACAAACTGTTATTGTCATTAAATATATTAACATCAATATTATTTTTTTTTAATTTATTAACAAAGTCATTAAACTCAACAGCAACATTCTTTTGAATTTCAGTTAAATCATATATTTTGTGATTTTTCTGATAGTGATTATTAATTGAAGTTTGTTCATTATAATTGAAATTTGATGGTTTAATCATCATTATAGAATTTGCTATAAACTTGCTCATATTATTTATTTCTTCTTAATGGCAAAGTAACACATCTTAATAAACCTCCCATTTTTGAAATTTCATTAAACTCAATTTCTTCAATTTTAAAACCTTTGTCTCTTAAAATATTGTTTAATCTAGAAAAAGATGAGTCAGATATTATTACTTCAGGATTAACAGATAGTATATTACAATTCATATTTTTCATTTCATTTTTGCTAACAAAAATTAATTTTTCTTTACCAAATAAGTCAATTAATAATTCAATATCACTTTTATTTTTAAATAATTCAACACAAATTAAAGCCATACTTTTTCCAATAGGCTGAAAACAGCAATCTAAATGTAGAGCATTATTTAAAGGACTAATATCTGATTTTATAAGTTCAAATCCAATAACTTTCTTGGTTTGAAATTTATTTTGAATAAAATTTAAACTCTCAAAATTACTCCTAGCAACTTTTATTTTTTTTATATCATCATTTGAGGATACTCCAATAAAAACATAATTATTATGGACAATTACATCCCCACCTTCTAAATTAACATTTTCAGGTGTTCTTAAAATTAAATCTTTTTTTAATGAATTAAGAATATAATTAATACCATTTTGCTCATATTTTCTCTCGTTAATTATATTCGGAATAATTAACTTATTTTCAATAACAAATGAAATATCTCTTGTAAAAATTTGATTGTAATTGTTTATAATTTCAGGTTTATAAATTTTTACATTATATTTTTTTAAAATTTCTTCAAGAAATTTTAATTGTATTATCAGTTTTTCTTCTTTTGGATAAGAATTATTTCTAATATTTTCCATACTTTTAGGATCATACGATTCTTCAATTTTAGGTATTCCACCGTTGCTAAAAGCATTACCTATAATTACCTCTTTTAATTCATCATATTCATTTAATATATTTAAACTTATTTTATTTTTCATAAAATATAAATTTAATTCTCAATTAAGTTAATTACATGGTCAGCTATAGAAAGACATGAAGTTGCTGCAGGAGAAGGTGCATTTAAAATATGAATGCTTCTATTATTCTTAATTATTTTAAAATCATCAAATACTTCTCCATTTGGAAGAAGTGCTATAGCTCTTACACCAGATCTTCCAGGAGATAAATCAGAAATTTTAAGTTTAGGGCAAAGTTTTTTTAACTCTTTTAAAAATAATTTCTTGGAAAATGCTCTCCTGTATTCATTTAAACCAAATTTCCAATTCTTGAAAAATAATTTCCATGTACCTTGGTAAGATAAAGCATCATAAGTATCTTTAAAATTAAAATCAAGTTTTCCATATCCTTCTCTCTTGAATGTAAAGACTGCATTTGGTCCGCATTCTACAGAACCGTCAACCATTCTAGTAAAATGAACTCCAAGAAAAGGAAACTTAGGATTTGGTATTGGGTAGACTAAATTTCTTATTTTCTTCTTTGCCGAATCATTTAATTTAAAATAGTCTCCTCTAAAACCAACTATTCTCATGTTTTTGTTTACTTTATCAATTTTTGCTAGTCTATCTGAAAAAAGACCACCACAAAATATAAGATTTTTAGAAAGGAATGACTCATTTCTGGTGAAAATTTTGCAATCTATACCTTTTGTAAAAGAAATAACTTCTGAGTTTGTAATAATGGACGATTTGGGGTTTATTTTTTTTATTAACTCTGCAAATTTATTACAAACTTCACTGTAGTCAATAATACCAGATTGAGGTACCCAAATACCTTTTATTCCTTGAATATGAGGTTCAATTTCTTTTATTTCATGTGAATCTATAATTCTAATACCATTTAGACCATTGAGTTTACCTCTTTCATATATTCCTTTAACTCTAGATAACTCATCTTGATTTGTGGCAACGACAATTTTACCTGTAATTTCATAATTTAAATTATGAAATTTTGAGAACTCAACTAATTGTTTTCTACCATTAACACAATTTTTTGCTCTTAATGAATTAGGTTCATAATATAGGCCAGAGTGGATAACTCCTGAATTTCTTCCAGATTGGTGAAAAGATAATTTCTTTTCCTTTTCTAATAAACAAATTGTAAGGTTTGTATACTTTTTTTGAAGCTTATAGGCAATGGATAAACCAACTATGCCCCCACCTACTATTATATAGTCATATGTAAAATTATTTTTCATAAATATTATAAATTTTAAACATATAAACTTTAATTGTAAAATTCAAATCCATATATTTGCAATTATTAATCAAAAATAAACAAAATGGCAGTATTAATAGGTAAAAAAGCCCCAGAATTTTCTGCAACGGCTATAGTAAACGGAAATGAAGTTAAAAACTTTTCACTAAAACAATATATTGGCAAAAAAAATGTAATATTATTTTTCTACCCTAAAGATTTTACCTTTGTATGTCCTACTGAACTTCATTCATTTCAGGATAAACTATCTGATTTTGAAAATAAAAATACAGTTGTCGTTGCGTGCTCAACTGACACTGAAAAATCTCATTGGGGTTGGCTTCAAGTCTCTAAGGATGATGGTGGGATTAAAGGAGTTACCTATCCAATAATTGCTGATACCAATAAAACAATTTCTAAAAGTTATGATGTTTTAAAAGGAGACTATTTCATCAATGAAAATGAAGAGCTTGAGGCAGATAATGAAATGATATGCTACAGAGGATTATTTTTAATTGATAAAAACGGTATAGTTCAACATCAAGTAGTAAACAATAACTTCTTAGGTAGAAATGTAAATGAAGCTCTTAGAATGGTAGATGCTTTGACTTTCAACGAAGAAAATGGAGAAGTTTGTCCTGCAAACTGGGAAAAAGGTCAGAAAGGTATGAAAGAGACTCATGAAAGTGTTTCTGACTATTTATCTACCCTATAAATCATTCCCATTCTATAGTTGATGGTGGTTTTGAGCTAATATCATAAACAACTCTATTAACTCCTCTAACATTGTTAATTATTTCGTTAGATAGCTTTGATAAAAACTCATTTGGAAATTTATACCAATCAGCTGTCATTCCATCTACTGAAGTTACAGCTCTAATTGCAACAACATTTTCATAGGTTCTTTCATCTCCCATGACACCTACTGTCTTAATAGGAAGTAAAATTGATCCGGCTTGCCATATTTTTTCATATAACCCTTGTTTTTTCAACATTTTTATGAATATTGAATCTACTTTTTGCAAAAGATTTATGTTTTTTTTATTTATTTCTCCGATTATTCTTTTGGCCAAACCTGGACCAGGAAAAGGATGTCTATTTAAAAATTCAGAGGGAATATTTAAGGATTTACCAATATTTCGGACCTCATCTTTAAATAATAATTTGATTGGTTCTAATATCTTTAAGTTCATTTTTTTTGGAAGCCCCCCAACATTATGATGAGATTTTATAGTAGAGGAAGGTCCACCATTTACTGATATAGACTCAATTACATCTGGATATATTGTTCCTTGAGCTAACCATTTGACATTTTTTATTTTTCTTGCTTCATTTTCAAAAATTTTAATAAATAAATTTCCAATTATTTTTCTTTTTTTTTCAGGATCTGAGATTCCTTTTAACTTTGAATAAAATTTATTTTTTGAATCTAATCCTATAACATTCAAACCTAATTTTTTGAAATTCTCTGTAACATCTTTAAATTCATTTTTTCTTAATAAACCATTATCAATAAAAATGCAATATAAATTTTTACTTATAGCTTTATTTAATAATACAGCTGATACAGTTGAATCAACTCCTCCAGATAAACCCAATATTACCTTATCATTTTTAACTAAAGATTTTATTTCTTTGATTTTTTCGTGAATAAATGATTTTGGGGTCCATAATTGTTTAAATTCACAAATATCAATTAGAAAATTATTAAAAATTTTTTTTCCATCTTTAGTATGATAGACCTCAGGGTGAAACTGAATTCCATAAACAGATGAATTTTTAGATTTAAATGCGGCAATTTTAACATTTTTTGTTGAAGCTAAAATTTCATATTTATCTGATATTTTATTTATGGTATCACCATGGCTCATCCAGACTTGACTATTTATTTTAAATCCTTTGAAAAGTAATGATGATTTTTTAATATATGAGAGATTTGCACGACCAAACTCTCTAATTTTTGATCTTGTAATACTTCCATTATTATTTTTTGATATTAGTTGAGCAGAATAACATATTGCTAATATTGGTATATTAAAATTAAATAATTTACTATCGATAATTGGACAATTTGGATCATCTACAGAGGCTGGAGAACCAGATAAAATTATACCTTTGTAATTAGATATAATATCAGGAATTTTATCAAAAGGAGTAATTTCTGAAAAAATATTTAACTCTCTTACTCTTCTTGCAATAAGTTGAGTATATTGAGAACCAAAATCTACAATTAATATTTTTTCTTTCATAAATAAGTATTAATTTAATATAAAAATAATTTTTTTTTTAACTAAATATGAAATTGTTAATTATTAATTAAAACTTTTCAAAGTTAATGTCTATAATAGAAAATTTTTTGATGGCATTTAAATCAATTAAAGAAAATATAATTAGAACAATTATTACAATTTTAATTATAACTATTGGGATTTCCTCATTAGTTGGAATATTGACCGCTATAGATTCAATTAATTATTCTTTAAATGATAATTTTTCATCTCTTGGAGCTAATACATTTTCTATAAGAAATAATGGAAGTAAAGTTAAATCCAGAAAAAATAGAATTAAAAAAAACCCTATAATTTCATACAAACAAGGAGTTTTATTTAAAAATAAATTTGATTTAGGTAAAGTTTCACTCTCATCCAAAGCAACTGGAGCAGGAACAATTAAATACAATAATCTGAAAACTAATCCAAATATTGAAATAATTGGAATTGATGAAAATTATTTTTTGGTAAATGATTATGAAATATATTTAGGAAGAAACATCAATATTCATGATTTAAATTTAAATTCAAATGTAACAGTGATTGGAATTGAGGTAGCAAAACAATTATTTGATTCATACGAATCAGCAATAGGTAAATTTGTTTCAATAAATAACAAAAAGTTATATATCATTGGATTAATTAAAGAAAAAGGGAAAAGTACCAGAACAAGTCCAGACAGATCATGTTTTATTCCTTTAACTTACTTAAGGAACAATGTACCATCAAATCTATCTATCAAAATAAATATAATTGCAGAAAGTAGTAATTTTCTAAAAAAAACAATCGATAAATCAATCGGTATAATGAGAAGCATAAGAAAACTCAAGCCAAAGGATAACAATAATTTTTCTATTATAAAGAGTGATAATTTATTAAATATACTAAATGAGAACCTTAAGTATGTTAAAACAGCTTCAACTATCATAGGAATTATTACTCTAATTGGAGCTGCAATAGCATTAATGAACATTATGTTGGTTAGTGTAACTGAAAGAACAAAAGAAATTGGAACAAGAAAAGCTCTTGGAGCTACATCAAAAGATATACTAAACCAGTTTTTAATTGAAGCAATATTGATATGTCAAATTGGAGGTATTTTTGGAATAATAATTGGAATATTAATAGGAAATATTACATCAATTTTGCTGGAATCAACGTTCATAATTCCTTGGGTCTGGATTATTTTTGGTTTAATAATTTGTTATGTTGTGGGACTCATTTCTGGAATATATCCAGCAATTAAAGCATCTAAATTAAATCCTATTGATGCTCTAAGGTATGACTGAAAATTTAGCTATTTGTAATTTTTTTATTTTTATATTTATTCTTAATTTCTAGATTAAATTTATCTAGGGAATCTATCGGATTAATGTCTGATTTTTTTGAGTTAGTAATGATGTAAAATAAAATTTCACCTATATCAGTTTCATTTAATTTATTAAATTTTAATTTAGATATTTTAGTAATAATATCTTTATTATTATAAATAGAAGAATCTTTATTACCTAAATCAACACCTACTCCTTTAATTTTTTCATAAATTCTGATAGATTTTAAAATTGTTGGGATATGATCAGGGATTCCACTTAAAACAGAAATATCTTTTTTTTCTTTAAGTTTTATTTTTTCCCAATTTTGAATAACTTCAGTTTCATTTTTTACTTTTAAACTTCCATAAATATGAGGATGTCTTCTTATCAGTTTGTCGCACAATGAATTCATTATATCAGTAATATTGAACATATCCTTTTCAGAAAATATTTTTGCATAAAAAAGTATATGTAAAAGTAAATCTCCCAATTCCTCCTTTATATCGTCAAAATTATCTGATATAATTGCTTGAGATAATTCATAAGTCTCCTCGATTGTTAAATATCTTAAACTTTGATAAGTTTGTTTTTTATCCCATGGGCATTTTTCTCTAAGTTCACCAATGATATTGAGTAATCTTTGTAAGGATTTTTTTTCATTTATTCTTGATTGCATATTAATTCTTATTAATTATTTTAGAACTATTTATTTCTGAATTTTTTAATTCAATAATATAATTTCCGCTTTTAAGAGACGATATATCTATTGAATTTAAAATATTGGAATTGAGGTAATTACTGTAATATTTTTTTCCTAAAAAATCATATATATTTATATTTAAATTATTATTTAAATTTGAATTAAAAGTTATAAAAAATAAACCATTACTTGGATTAGGGTAAATTTCAAAATTAGTAGTTTCTAATTTATCATAATTAAAAGCTTCAAATATATTTAATCGACCACTACCAAGAAGGTTTGTAAATTCAATATTTTGTTTATTAATTCGATCAGTTGAATTAATGATTCTATTTTTAATTTCAGTTACATTTTCATTTTTAAAAAAGGATCTTAAGAGAATTGCTGCACTTGAGACGATGGCAGATGACAAAGAAGTTCCTGAAAAATATGTATAATTATTATCAATTGTTGGGCAAAATATTGAAGACCCAGGGGCAGAAATTTTAAAGCTATTACCAAAATTTGAAATATTGATTTTTTCATCATTTTCATCAACTGCACATACTCCAATTACATTATCTAAACTTGCGGGATATATCAAAACCTCTGAAGACTCATTTCCGGCTGAAGCAACTACTAATACATCTAAAGAGTCAGTAATAAAGTTAATTATATCTTCTTCAATTTTACTGTATACTGAACTTCCAAACGAACAATTAATTACTGAGGCTCCTTTGTAAGCAGCGTATAAAATACCAGAATTAGAATCAATTATATTCCCAGATTTATTTGTAATTTTAACCGGAAGATATTTGCAATTAAATGCTGGCGAAGATATACCTATTTTATTATTTGTTTTGGATGAAATAATACCACATACAGAAGATCCGTGTGCTAGTGGTCCTAATCCATCTACATAAGGATCATTATCATTTGAGCCAAAATCCCAACCATAAAAGTTATCTATATAACCGTCATCATCATCATCAATTCCATTAATTGGATCTTTGTAATTGTATTTTAAATTATCAATTAAATCCTCATGTAAATAATCTACTCCAGAATCAATCACAGCGACAAAAAAAGTTGAATCTCCTCTAAAAATGTCCCAAGCATTAAATACTTTAATCTTATTCAAATACCATTGATTCTGAACAAATACATCAGATGGATAAAAATGGAACTCTTGACCTCTATCTTCATCTTCACAATATAAAATATCTCCTGATTTAATTAAATCGTCATAATGTTTAAAATTATAAAAATTGATTTTTATATAAGAATTTAAAAATGGATAATTATTAAATAAATTTTTAAATAATGGATAATATGAAAGATTTTCTTCAAAATTTTTTTTTTCAAAAAAACTATCAGAAACTTTACAATTAAAAATACTTTGAGAATGTAAGGATGAATAACTTATGATAAAAAATATAATGAACCTCATTTTAAATTCTTAATTATTTCTGTATTATATTTACCAGTAATTTTAATCAGTTTTTTGATATCAACTACATAAGGATGATTTGGATATTTACTCAAAAATAAATTATACAATTCTATAGAAAAATTTGTTTTTCCAATTTTATCATAACAAGATGCTTGGCTGATAATTGATATTGGCGCAAATTTAGAATCTGGATATAAATTATAAATCTTTTTATAATAAAATACTGCTTTATCTATTTTATTAGTTGAATTTAATAATTCAGCATACTTAAATAATATATCAGGATGAAAATCAGAATTTTCATAATTATCTAAAAAAAAACTATAATTCTTTGAAATTTCATTGATTATAAATTTTTGATCGTTTATATCACTAGTCTTAATAATTCTTTTTTCTAATGAAAGTATTTCATCTAAGATTTTTTTTTCATGATTTGGACTACAATTCAATAATAAAATTGCCAAAAATAAAAAAATCATATTTTTTTTAATTTTTTGAAAAACTTCATTTTATATGTTGTTGATATCTTTCCATTAAAAATATCTCTGAGTTTTCTTTTAATTAATGTTTTCTGAATTTGTTTTAATCTGTCAATAAATAGAGTTCCCTCAAGATGATCATATTCATGCTGAATAACTCTTGACACAATACCATCGTATATTTCATTCTTTTTTACAAAATTTTCATCATCATACTCAATCTTAATAATATTTTTTCTCAAAACATTTTCTCTTATATTTGGAATACTCAAACATCCTTCCTCAAATAGTTCATTTTCTCCTTGTTCAAAAATTATTTTAGGGTTAATAAATATTTTTTTAAAATTGGCGGCTTTAGAATCTAATTCTTCAAAAGATGAGCAATCTACTATGAATAATCTAATTGATAATCCAATTTGAGGTGCAGCTAATCCAACACCATTTGCTGCATACATTGTGTCAAACATATCAGAAATTAATAGATTTAAATCTTTATAGTTCTTATCTACTGGTAATGTTTTTTCTTTCAAAATTGGGTTTCCATATGAATAAATTGGTAATATCATAAATTTAATTTTTATACATATAAGATTGTAAAATTATTACTGCACTTACCTCATCAACTAATTCTTTCTGTCTTAATTGTTTTCTTTTAAGTTTTAATGTTATCAATGAGTTATAAGCAATTTTTGAAGTAAATCTTTCATCCTCATAATAAACAGGAATATCAATAAAAGATTTCCTAATTTTTTTTGCAAATAATTTAACATGGTTTGTGATATCAGTATTATTATTTTTTAAATCTTTTGGTAATCCAATTATAATTGCATCAATATCATTATTTTGAATAAATGTCTTTAAAAATTCATAAGACTCATGGGTTTTTTTATTACACAATCTTGAAGCAATTATTTTTTCTTCATCAGAGATTGCAAAACCTACTCTTTTTAATCCATAATCAATTCCAATTAATTTTCCCATTTTTCTAAATTTAAAAATAAAAAAATTAATTTAATTATAATATTGTTAAAAAGTTTTTAAAAAAGGATATTCAATAGATAATTGAAAAAAAAAAAAAATTGTTCATTTGTATATGATATGAATATATACAAGAATTTAAATAAAATTGTTCTTCAAGTAAGAAGAGATATCCTGAGGATGGTTCATGCGAATAATTCTGGGCATCCTGGAGGATCACTTGGATGTACAGAATTTTTTGTAGCTCTTTTTTTTAAAATCATGAATCATAATCCTGAATTTAATTTAAATGGGGAGAATGAAGATTTATTTTTTCTTTCAAATGGTCATATTTCTCCAGTATATTATAGTGTTTTAGCAAGAAGTGGATATTTTGATGTTTCAGAATTATCTTCTTTTAGAAAAATTAATTCTAGGTTACAAGGTCATCCTGCAACTCATGAAAATCTTCCAGGTATTAGAATCGCATCTGGATCGCTAGGTCAAGGAATGTCAGTGGCTATAGGAGCAGCTCAAACAAAAAAATTGAATAATGATAATTCAATTGTCTATTCTCTTCATGGAGATGGTGAGCTACAAGAAGGACAAATATGGGAAGCAGCAATGTATGCAAGTGCCAAAAAAATAGATAATTTAATATGTACAATTGATGTAAATGGACAGCAAATTGATGGAAGTACTAAAGATGTTTTATTCATGGGTAACTTAAAAGATAAATTTCTTTCATTTGGATTTATTGTTTTAGTAGAAAAAAATGGAAATGATATTGAGGCTGTATGTAAAGTATTAAAAAAAGCCAAAGAAAAAACTAAACAAAATAAACCAGTATGCATTTTACTTCATACAGAAATGGGGAATGGTGTTGATTTTATGATAGGAACTCATAAATGGCATGGTATAGCTCCTAATGATGAAGAATTAAAAAACGCCTTAAAACAAAACAAAGAAACTTTAGGTGACTATCAAATATGATTGATTTAAATACAAAAATTGAAAAAAAGGATACAAGATCAGGATTTGGTGACGGACTAGTTCAAATTGGCAAGGTAAATAAAAATATTGTAGCCTTGTGCGCTGACCTAACTGGGTCACTTAAAATGACCAAATTTAAAGAATTATTTCCAAATAGATTTTTTCAAATTGGTATTGCTGAAGCAAATATGATTGGAATTGCAGCAGGAATGACAATTGGAAATAAAATTCCTTTTACTGGAACTTTTGCCAATTTTTCTACTTCTAGAGTATATGACCAGATAAGACAATCTGTTTCATATTCAAATAAAAATGTTAAAATTTGTGCCTCCCATGCAGGTATTACTCTTGGTGAAGATGGTGCTACTCATCAAGTACTTGAAGATATTGGTATGATGAAAATGTTACCTGGGATGACTGTTATTAATCCTTGTGATTACAATCAAACTAAATTAGCAACAATTGAAATTAGTAAATTTTTTGGTCCAGTTTATTTAAGATTTGGAAGACCTAAAGTTCCTCTCTTTACAGATTTAAAAGTAAAATTTGAAATTGGCAAGGGAATTATTTTAAAAAAAGGTGAGGATGTAACAATAGTTGCCACTGGTCACTTAGTCTGGGAGTCTTTAATTGCAAGTGAAAAACTAAAAAATATTAATATTAATGCAGAAGTGATTAATATTCATACAATTAAGCCATTAGATAATAAAATAATTCTTGATTCTGTAAAAAAAACAAAATGTATTGTTTCAGCAGAAGAACATCAAATAAATGGTGGTTTAGGAGATAGTATATCTCAGTTATTAGTTAAAAATTTCCCTATTCCTCAGGAATATGTTGGAGTAAAAGATAAGTTTGGAGAGTCTGGAAAACCTGAAGAATTGATGCTAAAATATGGTTTAAATTCTGAAAATATTATTCAAAAAGTTGTCAATGTAATTAGAAGAAAAAAAATTTACTTATAATCTTTAACTAAAAATCATACTTCCTAATCTTATCATATTACTTCCGTTTTTAATTGCTATTTTATAATCCTTACTCATTCCCATAGATAATAACTGGATATTTTTATTTTCTTTTTTAATTGACTTAAAAAATTTATTGAGATTAGAAAATTCATTATTGATTAGTGTTTCATCATCTGAATTAGAAGCAATTGCCATAAAACCTAATATTGTGATATTATTAAGATTTTTTGATATTTCTAAAATTTTAATGCATTCTTTATAATCACAACCAGTTTTATTTAAATCTTTTGATATTTTAATTTGAATTAATACACTAATAATTTTAGAATTTATTATTGCTCTCTTATTAATCTCAATTAATAATTTGGACGAATCTACAGAATGAATCAATTTAACAAATGGAATTATATATTTTACCTTATTTGTTTGTAATTTTCCAATCATATGCCATGAGATATCCTTGGGTAATTTCTCATATTTACGAACTAATTCCTGTACTTTATTCTCTCCAAAATTTCTATGTCCTAATTTATATAAATTTAATATTTTAGAAATAGATTGATTTTTAGATACTACTATAATTTTGATATTAGTAGGTATATTTTTTTTTAAAAAGCTGATTTTTTTTTTAATCATTTCTCTAAATCATAAATTACAAGACCATTTATCAACTTTGGTTCAATCATAGTTGATTTAGGTGGTAAATATATTTTATTTTTAATTATTTTTTTAAGTTTTTTAAAATTTAATGATTTTAAAACAAAACCAACTCGACTATTACTGCAATCAATGTTTTTTTTAAATAATCTAATATTATCAGTATTTTTTTTGAAAGAAATATTATTTTCAATTTGGGTATCTGATAAAGTTAGAATTTTTTTAAAAATTATATTTTTGAGTATATGTGTATCAGAAGATACTAATTCAGGACAATTAATATTATTTTTTAAAAAAAGTGAATATGATTTTCTCTTAAAATACATATTAATAAAACCCAACTTTGGGGTCTTTAACTTTTTAATTTCATCAACAATAAAAAACTTTGATAAACTTTTTAGAAAGTAAGGTTTAGAGTTGTCGTTAAGATTATGGAGTATTCTGTTAAACGAATTAATTTTAATTGAATTATGTGAAATTAAAAAAGACATAAAATATTTATGATTAATATTTTTAGTCAATAAAATGTTTTTATTTAATCTTTGGTATAGTAACTTTGAAGAATTAATTCTGTGATGTCCATCAGCAAGATAAAATTCGTCTACTTTAGAAAATATTTTAATAACATTATCGATAGTTTTTCTATCACAGATTTTCCAAAATTTGTTTTTATTTCCTGAAATTTCAAAATCGTAGATAGGTTCCAAATTTGTAATGTCTGAGATTAAATTATTTATTAGGTTATTTTTTTTGTAAACTAATAATACTGGTTCACTATTTATTTTAACTGATTCTAAATAATCTGCAAATATTTTTTCTTTTTTTTTAATAGTCTTTTCGTGGATCTTTATTTTGTTATTTATAAAATCGACGACACTAGATAAAGCAATAATTCCAGTATAATTTACATTATTGATAATTCTACTTAAAACATATAAGGATGGGGTGTTATCTTTTACTAAAAAATTATTGCTCAGAAGTAATTTAATATTGGTCTTTACACTTAAATTATTGAATTTAGGAACCAATAATTTATTTCCATGAATAATATTGTAATAGGATTTTTTAAAGGAATTGTTTGAGTTAGAATTATTGTTAGTAGAATGTAAAAGAAATTCTTCTAAGTTTTTTTTTGAAGGTCTTATACCAGAAAAAGGTTTTATCTTCATTAAATAAAGAAATATTTAAATTAAGATCTTTTTTCTTTAATTCTAGATTTTTTACCGGTTAAATTTCTTAAGTAAAATATCCTAGCTCTTCTTACTTTACCTTTCTTATTCAATTCAATTTTTTCAATAATTGGTGAACATATTGGAAAGATTCTTTCAACACCAATATTATTAGCACCAATTTTTCTTATTGTAAAAGTTTCTGTTAGCTTATCTCCTCTTCTTTGAATAACAACACCTTTAAAGAATTGGACTCTTTCTTTGTCTCCCTCTTTTATTTTATAGTATACAGTTATTGTATCACCAGAACTAAATTCTGGTTTACTTAAATCTGTCTTAAAATGACTGCTTACATAGCTCATTAAACCCATGACAAAAATGTTTTTTAAATTTGATGCAATATTAATACAAATCTTCTAAAATAACAAAATTAAGATGTTATTTAAACTTTTTAATCAAATCAGGACGAAGCTTATTTGTTTTTTCTAAAGACATTTTATCTCGCCAAATTTGAATATTTTGCTGATGACCTGATAAAAGAATATCTGGAACTTTCATACCTTTAAACTCTCTCGGTCTAGTATACAATGGAGGTTGTAATAAATTATCTTGCAAAGAATCATTCAATGCAGATGTTTCATCATTCAATACCCCAGGAATAAGTCTAATTATAGTATCGCAAAGAATTGCTGCTGCTAATTCTCCTCCGCTCAATACATAATCCCCAATTGAAATTTCTTTAGTAATATATAAGTCTCTTATTCTTTGATCAATTCCTTTGTAATGACCACAAAGAATTATAATATTATTTAAAGTAGATAATAAATTAGATTTCTTTTGATCTAGTAATTTTCCCTCAGGAGTTAGATAAACTATCTCATCGTATTTTCTTTTTGATGTTAAATTTTCAATTAAATTTGAAATTGGCTCAATCTTCATTACCATTCCTGAACCACCACCAAATTGATTATCATCAACTTTTTTATCAATTGAATAATCTCTAATTTGGTGAAAAAATATATTTACAATTTTTTTTTCTTTTGCTCTTTTAATAATTGAATAATTAAAAGGACTTTCAATTAACTCAGGATGAAGTGTCAAAATATCTATTCTCATAATAATTTTTTATAAAAATAATACTAATATCTTAAAATTAAATACTAAATGACAAAATGTCATAATTTATTTATATATTATTCATATTCAGAATTTTATGTATTTTTAATAAAGTTATAGTTTATTATTTTTATTAGTATTTTAATAATTTTCACTAAATTAGAAAAAAAAAAAAAATGATATCAAATAATAATAATTCCCTTACAGATATACTAAAAATAAAATACCCAATAATTATGGCTCCAATGTTTTTAGTCTCAAATTCTAAAATGCTAATTGAAGCAATTAATAATGGAATTACTGGTTGTATTCCAGCATTAAATTTTAGAAAGATCTCTGATTTTGAAACCTCTATCAATAAAATTAAAGATAAAACTAATGGCCCTATTGGAGTAAATTTAATTGTAAATAAATCTAATCCAAAATTTAAAGAACAATTAAATTCATGTATTAAACTTAAAATAGACTATATTATTACATCATTGGGAAATCCTAAATTAACTATTGATTTATGTAAAAAACATAATATTAAAGTTTTCTGTGATGTAATAGATTTAAAATATGCTAAAAAAGTTGAAAATCTTGGTTGTGATGCAATTATCGCAGTTAATAAAGAAGCTGGTGGACATGCTGGAGCAATTTCAGCAAAGGATTTAATTTTGAGTTTGAAAAAAAATTGTAATGTCCCAATTATATCTGCTGGTGGAGTTTCAAATGGTTCGCAAATCAAAGATATGATTAAATTAGGAGCTTGTGGTGTATCAATTGGTTCTCCTTTCATTGCTACAGATGAATCACCTGTTTCAATTGACTACAAAAATGCGATAGTTGAATATGGTGCAAAAGATATTGTCTTAACAGAAAAATTATCAGGATCACCTTGTACTGTAATTAATACACCTTATGTTAAGAAAGTTGGCTTAAAAAGAAATTTTTTAGAAACATTATTAAGTAAAAACAAAAAATTAAAAAAATATATTAAAATGTTTACTTGGTTAAGAGGTACAAATAAATTAAGAACTGCGGCATTTAGTACTACTTATGATACGGTATGGTGTGCAGGCCCATCTATTGAAGGAGTAAATTCAATCAGACCAGTTAAAAAGGTCATTGAGGACTTTATATCAGATTTTAAAAATTAGATTAATGATTTACATTTAATACATCCTTTCCAGAAATATCCTGATAAATTTCTAAATTAAATAATGATGAAATTGCATAAAGATGATCAAAAATTTCAGCTTGTAATTTTTCATATTGAGACCACTCAGTTGACTTACTGAAACAATAAACTTCAATAGGAATTCCATACTTACCTCCTTCTTTTTGAATAATCATTTTGGTCAAATTTTGATGGATAAAATTATTATTATCTATAAACTCTTTAGCATAAATTCTAAATAAACCAATATTAGTTAATTTTAAATTCTTTATATACTCTTCTAATGTATAATTTTTAGAATATTTCAAACTTAGATCACTAATTTTTTTTGAAAAATATCTATCTAACAACTCAATTTTGATAAGTTTATCCAGTAAATCTTTATCACAAAATGAAATTGAATTAACACTTATTAAAATTGACCTTTTAATCCTTCTTCCTCCAGCCTCAGTCATTCCTCTCCAATTTTTAAAAGAATCTGAAACAAATGAATATGTGGGTATAGTAGAAATAGTTTTATCCCAATTTTGAACCTTGACCGTATTTAAAGTTATTTTTATGACCTCTCCATCAGCGCCATATTTATGCATCGAAACCCAGTCTCCCACTCTAATCATATCATTTGCAGAAAGCTGAATAGATGCTACAAATCCTAATATTGTATCTTTAAATACTAGAAGAAGAACTGCAGTTAAAGCTCCTATTGCAGTTAATATTCCTTGAGGATCTCTATCTAGAATTTTTGAGAAAATTAAAATACCACCAAGAAAAAAAGATATTAATTTCAATAATTGAAAATATGAATCTATTGGTTTATCTTTGAGATTATCAGATAATTTGAGATAATACTCAATAGTGTTAAATAGTGATATTAAGATCATCATAAGAATAAAAATTATATATGCATCAATAAATCTTAAAAGGATCCTAAGAAAATCTGGGAAGTCGACAAAAATATAAGGAACAATTAAATGAGATATAAAGGCAGGTATTAGATGACCAAACCGATCAAATACTTTCATATCCATTAAAATATCATCCCATTTGAAAGTTGTTTTTCTTACAACTGAATTTATAATTCTAAGAAAAAATATTTTGGAGATCTTAGAAATAGAAATAAATAGTAAAATAGTTAATAAAATTTCGAAAAAAAAACTAATATTATAGGAAAAGGAATCAGAAAAACCATTTTTAATAAACCAATTATTAAAAATGTTAGCATAATATTTTGTCATAATTTATCTTTAATTGTTATTGTAATATCCACCTTGCTCCATACCTTTATCTTCCTCAACTGACCTCAAAATTAAAAATCCTATTAATAAAAATAAAAATACAACTGAGATTCCTACTCTTTGGCTATTAAAAAAAACTGTTAACAAACCAAATAAAATAGGACCGATAAATGCTGTAGCTTTACCAGAAAAAGCATAAAAACCAAAAAATTCATTTTTTTTATCTTCAGGAGTAAATCTCCCCATTAAAGATCTACTAGAAGCTTGATTAGGTCCAGAAAAAATTCCTATCAATATAGCTGAAAACCAAAAGATATTTTTAGAATTAATATAGGAAGGAACTATATTACCTCCAAGAAGATATTGTAAAAAACCTCTCAGGTCAGGAGCTATGATTGCGAAAAATACAGCTAACGAAAGTCCAAATAAGGAAACTTCAATGGTTTTTTTTCCACCAACTTTATCATCTAAAAAACCCATTAAAAATGAACCTAATCCAGCCATAACATTTAATACAATACCTAAAAACATAATTTCATTAAAATTAAACTTTAAGGCTCCAGCAGCATAAATACCTCCAAAAGCAAAAATTGTAACTAAACCATCATTATATACTAATCTAGCTAATAAAAATCTTATAATTTGTGGGTATTTTCTTATTTCTTTAGCAGTTTTTCTATAATCTTTAAAGGTATATTTGGCATTCTTTAATAATGATTTTGTATCAGGTTTTCTATCTTTAACTAAAACAAAAGTTGGAATACTAAAAATCAAAAACCATACTGCAACAAGTAAATTTGTGGCTCTAATATTTTCATAATTACTAAGTTCATTTTTTCCAAAATTAAAAATTGGATTTTCTGTATTGACAAGTAAAAAAAGAGCTAAAGCTAAAGATAACAATCCACCTACATAACCTAATGACCATCCATAACCTGAAATTCTTCCAATATTTTTAGAATGAGAAATATCTGGAAGATAAGCGTTGCAGAAAACACCTCCCATTTCAAAACAAATATTTGCAATAGAAAAACACAACAATGACTGCCATACTTGACCAGGTAAAACAAAATACAACAATATTGTAAAAATGATTGTTGCATAAGTAAAAAAAATCAAAAAAAGCTTTCTATAACCTCCTCTATCTGCTAATGCACCCATTAAGGGAGATAAAATTGCAACAACTATTGCAGAGAAAGATACAGCATATGACCACTGCTTAGTACCAATTATTTCATTTTCTGAAATTACTGTAGTGAAGAATGTACCATAGATAAATGTAACTACAAGTGTACTGAAAGGTTGATTGGCAAAATCATACATTGACCAGGCTAAAACCTCTCCTTTATTTTTAATTTTTCTTGTCATCTATTAAGAAATATATTAAATAGAAATAATTTTAATTCGAATATAACCTTTAAATAACATATAAAATTATAATATTTAATTTTTTTAAATTATTTTTTAAACTCTTTATTAATAGAATTAATTTGATCTTTTAATACGCTTATTTTAGTTAAAGTATCTTTTTTCTTTTTGAGTTCAGACCTAATAATACTCTCAGGTGCATTAGAAATAAAGTTTTGATTTGATAATTTTTTTTCAATAGAAATTAAAAATCCGTTAAAATATTTTAATTCATTATTTAGCTTATCAATTTCAGATTTATAGTCAATTTCGCCATAATAAGGAATAAAAAATTCATTTGCATTAATTATGAAAGATATTGATTTTTCGAATTTCTCATTAGTTATTTTTATTTTTTTTATGTTACACATTTTAATCAATATAGATTCATGAAAATTTAAATCTGTGTTGTTAACTTTAACAAATAATTCGATTGCATCAACAAATTTGATTTTATTATCTCTTCTTAGAGACCTAATCTTTGAAATTATTTTAAAAGTGTATTCATTATTTTTTAAAATTACATTATCATAGGGTTTTTCTTTGGGCCATGTCGAAATAACAAGAAAATTTTTTGAATCTCTTTTTGTCAATCTTGACCATATTTCTTCAGATATAAAAGGCATGAAAGGATGAAGTAATTTTAATAGTTGTTCAAAAAAATATATCGTTTTACTGTAAGTTAAAATATCTATTTTCTTTGATTTAAAAGGTTTTATGATTTCTAAATAAAAAGAACAGAAATCATCCCAAAATAACTTATAAATTAGAATTAAAACATCAGAAATTCGATAATTTTTAAAATTTGAATTAGCTTTACCTATAGCATAATTTAATTTAGAATCAAACCAACTGATTGCAATTTTACAATGATCAGGTTGCGATAATCTAACAGATTCCCATGAATGAATTAATTTATTTGCATTCCATATTTTATTTGAAAAATTTAAACCTTGTTTGCATAAAGATTCATCAAATAATAAATCATTTCCAGCTGGAGAGGAAAATAACATTCCAACTCTTACACCATCAGCTCCATATTTTTCTATTAGTGATATAGGGTCAGGGGAATTACCAAGAGATTTTGACATTTTTCTACCCTTCTTATCTCTGACAATACCAGTTAAATATACATTTTTGAATGGTTTATCTTTTTTAAACTCATACCCCATTATTATCATTCTAATAACCCAAAAAAATAATATTTCAGGAGCTGTTACTAAATCATTAGTAGGATAGTAATAATTTATTTCATTGTTATTTGGATAATTAATTCCATCAAAAACAGATATTGGCCATATAGATGATGAAAACCAAGTATCAAGAACATCTTGATCTTGAACTAAATCACTTTTTTTAAAATTTTTAGTTTTAACTTTCAATTTAGCTATTTCATAAGCCTCATTGATAGAATTTGCAACGACAAAATCATTAATATTTTTTCCATAATAGTAGGCTGGAATTTGATGCCCCCACCAAAGTTGTCTTGATATACACCAATCATGAATATTTTGAATCCAATATTTATAAGTATTGATGAATTTTTTCGGAAATAAATTAACTTCTTTATTTAATACTGAATCTAAAGCAGGTTTTGAAATACTGTCCATTTTTAAGAACCATTGAACGGATAGTTTAGGTTCAATAATTTCGTTTGTTCTCTCTGAAAAACCAACCTTAGTTACGTAATCCTCTGTTTTTTCAAGTAAATTCAAATTAAATAATTCATTAGCAATTTTTGTTCTAACCTTAAATCTATCCATTCCATTGTAATGTAACCCAAAATTATTTAATGTTCCATCTTCATTTAAAACATCAATAATTTCTAAATTATGTTTATCACCTATTAATTTATCATTGACATCATGAGCAGGAGTAATTTTAAGACAACCAGTCCCAAAATCAGGATCAACATAATCATCAAATATAATAGGTATCTTTTTATTCAAAATTGGAACAATTACAGACATTCCTTGTAATTTCTTTGATCTTTTGTCACCAGGATTTAAACAAATTGCAACATCACCGAATATTGTCTCAGGCCTTGTTGTAGCAACAGTTAGATAACCGCTATTCTTAGCAAATTTATATTTAATAAAATATAATTTTGAATCAATATCCTTATGAATTACTTCTTCATCAGATATTGATGTTTTAGCTTTTGGATCCCAGTTTACAAGTCTGTAACCTCTATATATAAGTTTTTTTTGATAAAGATCGATAAAGGTTTTCTTAACAGATTTTGATAATTTTTCATCAAGTGTAAATGAAGTTCTATCCCAATCACATGATACTCCAATTTTTTTTAACTGCTCTAAAATTATATTTCCATATTTATTAGTCCATTTCCATGCATGAACAAGAAACTCATCTCTCGTTATGTCATCTTTATTTATACCTAGGTTATTTAGTTGATTAACAACTTTTGCTTCTGTTGCAATAGATGCATGATCAGTGCCAGGAACCCAACATGCATTTTTACCTAACATTCTAGCCCTTCTAACAAGAATATCTTGAATAGTACAATTCAGCATGTGCCCCATATGAAGAACTCCAGTTACGTTCGGAGGTGGTATTACAATTGTAAAAGGTTCTTTTTTATTTGGCACGGATTTAAAAAATTCATTTTTTAACCAAAATTTATACCATTTTTCTTCTATCTTATTAGGATCGTATTTAGCTTTAAAGTCCATTTAATATTTTAAAATTTTCATTAAAATTCTTAAAATTAATTTTAAATATCAATAAAAATTTAATTTAAATATTGAAAGTTATTATTAAATTGCAAAAAAAAAGAATATGGATTTTGATATAATTATTATTGGAAGTGGCCCTGGTGGTTATGTAGCTGCTATAAGAGCATCTCAATTAGGTCATAAAACTGCTATAATAGAGAAAGAAAGTTTAGGAGGTGTTTGTTTAAATTGGGGATGTATACCAACTAAAGCTCTGTTAAAAAGTGCTCAAGTTTTTGACTATATAGAAAAGTCTGAAGAATACGGAATTAACGTTGGTGAATATTCTGCAAATTTTGAAAAAATGATAAAAAGAAGCAGAAATATATCAAATGGAATGTCAAAAGGTATAAATTTTCTTATGAAGAAAAATAAAATTACCGTAATCAAAGGACACGCTTCAATTATTGATATGAATAAAATCAAAATTTCGAATGAAAATTCAAATGAAAAAACTGTTATTGGGAAACATATTATTATTGCAACAGGAGCAAAATCGAGAAACTTGAAAAATATTCCACAAGATGGAATAAATATTATTGGTTACAGAGATGCTTTAGTTTTAAAAGACAAACCAAAAAACTTAACAATAGTTGGATCAGGAGCTATTGGTGTAGAAATGGCCTATTTTTTTAATAAGATTGGAACTAAAGTTACACTTATTGAGTATTTACCAAATATAATTCCTAATGAAGATAAAGATGTATCTCTTCAGTTGGAAAGAATTTTTAAAAAATCAGGTATAAATGTCTTGACAAATACATCAGTAGAAAGAGTTAAAATTAATGACAATTCATGTGAATTACTTCTAAATTCAAATAACAAAGAACAAATTTTAAATTCAGACAAAGTTTTATCAGCAATCGGAATAGAAGCTAATATTAAAAATATAGGTCTTGAAAATATAGGAATAGCAACAGATAATGGCAAAATTATCGTAGATGAGTTTTATCAGTGTAATATTCCAGGTTTTTATGCAATTGGGGATGTTATTTCTGGACCTGCCCTTGCTCATGTAGCCTCTGCTGAAGGTATTTTATGTGTTGAAAAAATCTCAGGTATTGATGTTAAACCAATTGATATGCAAAATATTCCATCTTGCACTTATTGTAGTCCTGAAATAGCCTCAGTTGGATTAACTGAAAAAAAAGCAATTGATTTAGGATATAAAATTAAAATTGGTAAGTTCCCATTTTCAGCTTCAGGAAAAGCAAGCGCATCAGGTCACAAAGATGGTTTTGTAAAAGTTATTTTTGATGAAAAATATGGAGAATTACTTGGCTGCCACATGATTGGTTCAAATGTTACTGATATGATTGCTGAAGCTGTAGTTGCAAGAAAATTAGAAACTACTGGATATGAAATTTTAAAAACTGTTCATCCTCATCCAACCATGAGTGAGGCTGTTATGGAAGCTGTTGCTGACGCTTATGATGAAGTTATTCATTTGTAAACTCATCTAATTAGATTGACATAACCAGTTTCGCTGTAAATTTTTTCATCGTATGGTTTAGTAAATGTTATAATATACGAATATACACCTATAGATGACTCCTTATTTCCACTGATTCCATTCCAATTATTATTTACGTCATTAGATTGGAAAACCTGTTTTCCCCATCTATCAAAAATAAATATTTCAAATGAATTTATTCCGGTTATATATGGTATGAATAAGTCGTTAATCTTATCACCATTTGGGCTGAAAGTATTAGGAATGTAAAGATAATGATGAGGACTTAAAGTTATAGACTTAGTTGATTCTTTATAGCAACTGTTTATTAAAGTAGTAACTGATAATTTAATGTTATAAATACCATCATTTTCATAGAAATGAAAATTAGGATTATAAATTTCAGAATATTGAAGATCACCAAAATCCCAAAAGTATTCTAGACCATAACTATTTTCCGTATAGTTATTAATTTGAATAGCAAATTCTTGGGAGGGTAAATCAAATATATCAAAAATTGGATCAGGTGCTTCATCAAGAAATATTTCAGGGTAAATTTGTATTTGATTTCCACAACCATCTGATATATCTACTGAATATTGACCAGGAAAATCGTATATACATATGCTATCATCACCATTAGACCACAAAAAGGTGTAATCTTGATTACCTCCATTTACGTCAATACACAATGTATTTAAAGTATTTTCACAAGTATATAAAATATCAGAGTTTGCAATTAAGGGTGGATGTTCAACAATATTAATTTCAATGCATTCATTTACTTGCATTCCACAAATGTCTGTAACTTGAACACAAAATAAGGCTTCTTCATTAGGATAATATATCTGTGTACTTTCATTCCCTCCCATAGCCCATTGAAAATTATAATTAGAATTTGACATTAAGCTAGAGACTCCTCCACCAGGTGTAACAAAAAGTTCAACTTGATCTCCAGGACAATCAATTAAAATGTCAGAGGTTATATCTTGAATAAATAATTGAGGTTGATCAAATATTTTAAAAATAACTGTATCAGGATCAGATTCATAACAGCCATAATCTACAGGTTGAATAATAATTGCAAGTTGTTCTACACCCTCTTGAATTTCGTCAAAATTAGGAATAATTTCTAATGAAACAGAATTAATGTTTTCTTCCATGATTAATTGATTACTATTAATATTATTGTAATAATAATCAGATAAATAAGTTGCATTTCCAAAAGTTTGAAAATCAAATACAATTTCATTAAATACTGATTCTGGTCTAATGAAATTTATAGTAGCAATTCCACATCCTTCATATAGGTTAAGTGAATCAATATTAGCATTTGATATAATTCCAAGCACATTTGATTCAATTGAATATTCAATTGGAGGAGGTGAATTGAAAGAATTTTCATTGAGAAAAACTGCAGAATTTAAAGCTCCATCTGCTACGTCAGCAATAGCTAACTTTATGTGATATGTTTGACATGCAGTAACATTGGCTGTTGCTGTTAGAGGAACTGTAAACCCAGGAAAATTTACAGTTGATTCGTTGGGATTATCATTAAAAAAAATTGAGTATTCTTGCCAATTTGGATCAATATTATCACACGGTGAGGAATCAAAATTAGAGGAAATTCCACTATTGATGGAATTTATAATAACAGGTGTTTCAGTATATATTTCAGGATTATTAGGATCAGGCACTAAGGCAATATTTATGGCATCGTTATCAAAAGGTCCATTAATTCCAGGTCCTGATAAAAAAAAACCAAAAATATCATTGAACTGTGAGCATGTAAATGAAGGATACTCATTAGATGCAAAGACATATTCAAAGGTAACAACATCTGAGGTTGGAATAAAATCAAATTCTAAAACTATCAAATTATTTAAATTTGTAGAGGTTGCGCCTACAGTCTGAAGTTGTAATGTCAGATCACTATCAGTACCTGCTCCACCAGAGATATTACTGAATGAACCAGGCGTAATTGATTCTAAACCACCTGTAGCCATAACAAGACCAGATTCAAATCCAATATTTGAATTTCCATCAAAAAAACCCGCTGAACAATCAAATCCTGAAAATGTAGCATTAGAATATTCGATTCCTTCACCAATTAATATTTCAACTAATTCATTAGCAGAATTAAATGATTCAGAGCAATTAGGAATAATTTGAGAAAATATAATCTCTATTTTAAATAATAGTATAAATAAAATTATTCTTTTCATTTTTTTTGAAATAAAATTTACATGTTTCTTCTATATTGGCCACCTATTTCAAAAAGTAATTTGGTTATTTGGCCTAAAGAAGCAACTTTTACAATTTCCATTAACTCATGAAAAATATTTTTATCATTCAAAATTGAAAGTTTAAATTTAGTTAATATTTTATCAATTTGATTAATATTAATTTTTTTAAAGTTTTCCATGTTTTTAATTTGATTAGTTTTTTCTTCATCAAACGATCTAATTATTTCATTTGGGGTAATTGTTGGAGATCCGTCAACACTTTTGAAGGTATTTACACCAACAATTTCCAATTTCCCATTATGTTTTAAGTTTTCATAATATAAACTTTCTTCTTGAATTTTTCCTCTTTGATACATTGATTCCATTGCACCTATAACTCCTCCTCTATCATTAATTTTATCAAATTCATTCAACACAGCTTCTTCAACTAGGTTTGTTAACTCATCAATTATAAAAGAACCTTGTAAGGGATTTTCATTTTTTGTTATGCCAAATTCCTTGTTAATAATTAATTGAATAGCTAACGCTCTCCTAACTGATTTCTCAGTTGGAGTTGTTATAGCTTCATCATATGCATTTGTATGGAGTGAATTACAATTATCATAAATTGCATATAAAGCCTGTAATGTTGTCCTAATGTCATTAAAATCAATTTCCTGAGCATGTAATGATCTACCAGATGTTTGTATATGATATTTGAGTTTTTGTGTTTTTTCTGATGCATTATATTTATATCTCATTGCTTTAGACCATATTCTTCTGGCAACTCTACCTATTACAGAATATTCAGGATCAATACCATTCGAAAAAAAGAAAGACAAATTTGAGCCAAAATCATCAATTTTCATACCTCTACTCAAATAATATTCAACATATGTAAAACCATTACTTAAAGTAAATGCTAATTGAGTAATTGGATTAGCACCAGCCTCAGCAATATGGTATCCAGATATTGAAACTGAGTAAAAATTAGTAACCTTATTTAAAATGAAATAATTTTGAATATCTCCCATCATTTTTAATGCAAATTCTGTTGAAAAAATACAAGTATTTTGTGCTTGATCTTCTTTTAAAATATCGGCTTGAACAGTACCTCTAATTTTTATTAATGTATTTAGTCTTATTTTATTATAAATTGACATAGGTAGTACCTTATCACCAGTTATTCCTAAAAGATATAATCCAAGTTTATTATGATTTTCAGGAAGTTTGCCATTATATTTAGGGCGAAAAAATGTTTTATTTTTAAAATACTTCTTTATCTTAAGGTCTATCTTTTTTGATAAATTGTTTTTCTTTATGTACAATTCACATTGTTGATCGATAGCTGTATTTATATAAAAAGCTAAAATAATGGGGGCAGGACCATTTATAGTCATAGATACAGAACTTTTAGGATCACATAAATCAAAACCAGAATATAAGATTTTAGTATCATCAAGGGTGCACACTGAAACACCAGCATTACCAATTTTTCCATATATATCAGGTCTATAATCTGGATCATTACCATATAATGTTACTGAATCAAAAGCAGTTGAAAGTCTTTTTGCATCAAGATCTTTACTCAAATAATGAAACCTTTGATTAGTTCTTTCAGGAGAACCCTCTCCAGCAAACATTCTAGCAGGGTCCTCATTTGTTCTCTTAAATGGGAATATTCCAGAAGTAAATGGAAAACTACCTGGAACATTTTCTTGAAGAGACCATTTTAATATTTGACCCCAACATTTATATTTTGGTAGAACAACTTTAGGAAATTCAATATTTGATAATGTTTTTACTTTAGTATCAATCTTAATTTCTTTATCTCTAACTAGATACTTAAAAGTGGGATTTTGATATTTTTTGATTAAATTTTCCCAACCAAAAATAATTTCTAAATTTTCTTTAGTTATTTTATTTTTTGTTTGATTATAGATTTTTTTTAAAAAAAATTTATCATCTTTATTTTTTATTAGATTCATTGTATTATGAATTGAATATAAATTTTCCGCAAATTTAGACTGAAGTTCTACTTTATTATCATAATCTCTTATAATCTCGGAAATTTCAGACAAATATCTAACTCTACTACTCTTAATAATTTTATTTTTAATTAATTTATCATCAATATTATAATGTGTTTTAACCTTAAATTTTGAAATTTTTTGATTTAATAATTTCAAGAGATCAAGATATAATTTATTGACACCTGTATCATTAAATTGAGATGAAACTGTTCCATAAACAGGAATTTCATGATCTTTCATATCAAATAATTCATGATTTCTTTTATACTGTTTCCTTATATCTCTTAATGCATCTAGAGCTCCGTTTCTATCGAACTTGTTTAAGACTATTAAATCAGCAAAATCTAACATGTCTATTTTCTCTAATTGGGATGGCGCACCATATTCAGGGGTCATAACATACAGACTTATATCTGAATATTCAATTATTTCAGAATCTGATTGACCAATACCAGAAGTTTCAAGAATAATTAAATCAAAATTTGATACCTTAAGTATAGAAATGGCATCTGAAATATTTGAAGACAAAGCCAAGTTCTGTCTCCTAGTAGCTAGTGATCTCATATACACTCTACTATTGTTAATAGAATTCATCCTTATGCGATCTCCTAACAATGCACCACCTGTTTTTCTTTTTGTTGGGTCAACTGATAAAATTGCAACTTTCTTAGTTTTAAAATCATTAATGAAACGTCTAACTAGTTCATCAACTAATGAGGATTTACCTGCACCTCCAGTTCCAGTAATCCCAACAACTAATGTTTTTGAATTTTCCGAAATTGAATTTATTTTATTAAATAATTTATTATGATTATATCGATAATTTTCACTTGAAGAAATTGTTTTTGCAATTGATTTAAAACAATTATTTTTTAAATTGTAAAGAATATTTTCAGTTAAAAAATTTCCTTTTGGAAAATCAATCTTCTTTACCAAGTGGTTTATCATTCCATCTAAACCTAATTTTCTTCCATCATCTGGCGAATAAATTTTTTCTATACCATAATTCATTAGATTTTTGATTTCATTTGGAAGAATAACACCACCTCCTCCTCCAAAAATTTTTATATCTTGGGATGAATTTGATTTTAATAAATCATAAACATATTTGAAATATTCATTATGACCACCTTGATATGAAGTGATAGCAATTCCATTAACATCTTCTTGAATAGCTGTATTAACTACTTCCTCAGCTGATCTATCGTGACCTAAATGAATTACCTCTACACCCATGGCTTGAATTAGTCTTCTCATTATATTTATAGATGCATCATGACCATCAAATAATGATGCAGCACTAACTAATCTAATTTTATTTTTAATATTATATTTTTTATTATTTTTCATTATATTTTCAAAATAGTAAATTTTTAGTAAACTTAAATTATTATTTTTGATTATCACTTAAAAAAAAAATGGAAAATATAAAAAAAATTATCAAAAAAACCTTTGATAATAAAAGCTTAATAAAAACTAAAGAATCAATTGAAGCTATTGATTATGTAATTAAAAATTTAGATGAAGGTAAATTAAAAGTAGCTGAATATGATAAAGTATGGCATTTAAACACTTGGTTAAAAAAATCTATTTTATTATATTTTTTGAAACAAAATATGAAAACTTATAAATTGGGGCCCTTTGAGTTTCACGATAAAATTAAACTCAAAACAAACTATAAAAAACTTGGAGTCAGAGTAGTTCCTCATGCAATTGCGAGGTACGGTTCATATATATCCAAAAATGTAGTTCTTATGCCATCTTATATTAATATTGGTGCACACGTTGGTTCCAAAACTATGATTGATACTTGGGCTACAGTTGGATCATGTGCTCAAATTGGAAAAAATGTACACATAAGTGGAGGAGTTGGAATTGGAGGTGTTCTAGAACCAATTCAGTCTAATCCAGTCATTGTTGAAGACGATGTTTTTATTGGATCTAGATCTATTATAGTTGAGGGAACTATAATTAAAAAAGAAGCAGTTATTGGAGCTAATGTTGTAATAACAAATTCTACAAAAATTTTCGATGTTTCAAAAAATAAAAGAATTGAGTATAAAAATGAAATACCTGAGAGGTCAGTTGTAATTCCAGGATCCTATGAAAAAAGTTTTCCTTCAGGTAAATTTTATGTTCCTTGTGCATTGATAATTGGAAAAAGAAAATTAAGTACAGACAAAAAAACTTCTCTCAATGAAACATTAAGAGATTTTAAATTAAGTGTATAATGAAAATTGGATTTGATGCAAAAAGAATATTCAATAATTTTTCTGGATTGGGAAATTACAGTAGAGAGGTTTTGAGGTTAAGTATAGACAATAGTAAAATCAGTAATATAAAATTATTTAATTCTAAATTTAATAAAGATTTTAATTTAATATCTCATAAAAAGCTTGAAATAATCAATCCGAAATTTAATTTTTTTAATTTTTTTTGGAGATCATTTTATTTACCGTTTTTAATTAAAAAAAATGATCTAGACATATATCACGGATTAAGCAATGAGATTCCATTTTTTATCAAAAAATCAAAAACTAAATATATTGTTACAATACATGATTTAATTTTTTTAAAATACCATAAAGACTATAATTTCATAGATAGATTAATCTATAAATTTAAAACAAAAATATCATGTAAAAATGCTGATTTAATTATTGCAATAAGTAAAAAAACCAAAGCTGATTTAGTTTTATATTACAATATTAAACCTAGTAAAATTAAAATAATCTATCAAACTTGCGATCCAATATTTAAAAAAAAATTTGAATTTCAGTATATAAATAATATAATAAGAAAATATGACCTACCTATTAAATTCTTGTTATACGTAGGAAAGATAAGTGAGAGGAAAAACTTAATAACTGTAATAAAATCAATTATAAAATTAAAGAATGAAAAATTAGTAATTATTGGTCAATCTAATAAAAAATACCTCAAAAAATGTATGAAATTAATTGAAGAAAAAAAATTGACAAATAGAATTAAATTTTTAAATGTAAAATCCAAAAAAGAACTAGCAGTAATATATCAACTTTCTAAGGTATTAATATATGTATCTTATTTTGAAGGATTTGGATTACCCATAATTGAGGGAATAAACTCAAAAATTCCAATAATTGCATCGAATACTGATGAAATTAAGGAAGCTGGTGGAAAATCAATTTTTTATGTTGACCCCGATAGTGTTGATGAAATAAGAGATAAAATTAAGTATATTAATGATAATCCTATTTTAATACAAAATCAAATAAATTGTAGTACTAATTTCATAAAAAAATTTTCTAAAGAAATAATTCAAAATCAAATATATAATACTTATAAATCATTATTATGAGGAAACTTAGTGTAATAATTCCAACTTTCAATGAAGAAGAAAACATTAATAAAGTAATTGAATCAGTTAAATTTGCTAATGAAATAATTGTTGTTGATTCATTTAGTAATGACAATACAAAAGAAATTGCAAATAAAAATAATATTAAATTTCTTGAGAGAAAATATGATTATTCTGCTTCACAAAAAAATTGGGCTATAAAAAGAGCAAAATATAATTGGATTTTAATTGTTGATGCAGACGAAATAGTTAATAACGAGCTTAAAAATGAAATAATTAATATTTTGTCTCAAAATGATGATAATTATGCTTATTGGATTTATAGAAAAAATTATTTTATGAATAAAAAAATTAGATTTAGTGGATGGCAAAATGATAAAGTAATAAGACTCTTCAACAGGGATTTTTGTATTTATGAAAATAAAATTGCTCATGCAGAAATTATTTGTAGGGGAAAAGTTGGATACCTTAAAAATAAATTATTGCACAATACATTTAAAAATATGGATCATTATGTCAATAAAATGATTAGATATGCGAAATATCAAGCAATTGAATTACATAAAAAAAATATAAAACCTAACTTTTTTAAACTGCTATTTAAACCTCAAATAAGATTTATTAAGCACTTAATAATAAAATTTGGTATTTTTGATGGAATAGTTGGATTAATAATAGCTATTTTAAATTCTTATTCAGTATTTTTAAGATATTTATTTTTATATGAATTTTATATTAATGATAAACAAAGAAATAAATAAAATAGTTGAAATTTTAAAACAAGGTAAGGTGATTTTGTACCCTACTGACACTATTTGGGGAATCGGATGTGATGCTACTATTGAAAAATCCGTAAATGAAATTTATAGCATTAAAAAAAGAAGTTCTAAGAAAAGTTTCATAATACTTATGAGTGACAAAATGATGTTAGCAAAGTATATTAAAAATGTGCCCAACATATCATGGAATATTATTGATTCATCATTAAAACCTACTACAATTATTTATGAGAATCCAATGGGAATTGCTAAAAATGCAATCAATAAAAATAATACGATTGCTATTAGAATTGTTAAAGATAAATTTTGTAAAACGATTATTGAAAAATTGAATAGACCTATCATATCTACTTCTGCTAATATTTCAAACAATAGCACACCATCAAATTTTTCTGAAATTGATGAAATTATTAAATCTAAAGTCTGTTATATTACTAAATATAGACAAAAAGAGAAAATCAAACATGAAAGTTCCTCGATTATTAAAATTATTAATAATAATTCTGTAAAAGTTTTAAGACAATAATTTGAAAAAATATTTGAAAAATAAAATTTTTGAGATTATTTCTAATTGTTCTGCCGAAATTAATGTAGATAGTTATGTAATTGGTGGTTTTGTAAGGGATTCAATAATTGGTTTAAAAAAACCTAAAGATATTGATATTGTTTGTGTTGGTAGCGGAATAAATTTAGCTAAAAATGTATCAAAAAGACTAAAATTAAATAAAGTTCAAATTTTTAAAAACTTTGGAACTGCAATGATAAAATACAATGATCTCGAGATAGAATTTGTTGGAGCAAGAAAGGAATCTTATTCAAAAGACTCAAGAAATCCAACAGTAAAAAAAACAAGTTTAGACGAAGATCAAAAAAGACGAGATTTCACCATAAATACTATTGCTATTAGTTTAAATAAAAATAGTTACGGTGAAATAATTGATCCATTTGAAGGAGTAAATGACATAAAAAGAAAAGTTATTAGAACTCCACTAGATGCTCATTTGACATATTTTGATGATCCACTAAGAATGATGAGAGCTATAAGATTTTCATCTCAACTTAATTTTGAAATTGAAAAAAAATCTCTAGATTCAATAATTCAAAACTCTAAAAGAATTAAAATTATTTCCCAAGAAAGAATAACCGAGGAACTTAATAAAATAATTAAATCTAATAAACCATCAGTTGGTTTAAATTTACTTTTTCAAACTAATTTGTTGAAATATTTTTTTTCAGAATTATCAGACTTACAAGGAGTCGAAATAATTCATGGGATGAGACATAAAGATAATTTTTTTCATACTTTAAAAGTTCTAGATAATTTATCTTTAACCAGTAATAAATTTTGGTTAAGATGGGCTGCATTACTTCATGATATTGGAAAACCCGCAACAAAAAAATTTGATGAAAATAATGGTTGGACTTTTCATGGACACGAATATGTAGGGTCGAAAATGGTACCAAAAGTCTTTAAAAAACTTAAATTACCATTAAATGAAAAAATGAAGTATGTTCAGAAACTTGTTCTACTTCACTTAAGACCAATTGGTTTATCAAAAGAGATAGTAACCGATTCTGCAATTAGAAGACTTCTATTTGAATGTGGAAATGATATTGAAGATCTTTTGTTGCTCTGTGAAGCAGATATAACCTCAAAAAATAAATACAAAGTTTTAAAATATCTCAATAATTTTAAAATAGTAAGAAAAAAAATTGAAGACATTGAAAAGAGAGATAAAATAAGAAATTGGCAACCTCCTATTTCTGGTCAAAAAATAATGAAAACTTTTAATATTAAACCATCTAAAGAAGTTGGAGATATTAAAAATAAAATTAGGGAATCTATTCTTGATGGAGACATTAAAAATAATTATGAAGATGCATACAAATTGATGTTAAAGATCGGAAATGAAATGGGTTTAATAAAAGTTTGACAGATGAAAAAATTTATTGTTGTTATTGCGGGGCCAACAGGAATTGGTAAGACAAATCTTTCTGTTTTTCTCGCAAAAAAATTTAATACTGAAATAATTTCATTTGATTCAAGACAATTTTACAAAGAAATATCAATTGGAACTAATGTACCAAGTAAATATTTTAGAAAAGAGGTTAAGCATCATTTTATTCAAAATATTAGTATATCAAATTCATATAGTATTGGAAAATATGAAAAAGATGCTCTAAAAACTATTAAAAAAATTCATGAAAAAAAAAATGTTATTATCATGGTTGGTGGTTCTGGTTTATATTTAGATGCAATAATTCATGGATTAGATTCATTTCCTAAGATTAAAAAAAAAAAATGAATTATATGAACATTATAGAATTAATGGAATTGAATATTTAAAAAAAAAACTTAAAGAATTAGATGAAAACTATTATGATAAAGTTGATACAAATAATCCCCAAAGACTTATTAGGGCTATAGAAGTTTGTATAGCATCTGATAAAACCTATTCCAGTTATTTAACTCACACAAAAAAAAAAAGAAAGTTTGATGTAATTAAAATTATTCTTCAAGAAGAAAGAAATATACTGTACGAAAGAATAAATCACAGAGTAGATAAAATGATTAAAAAAGGCTTAATACATGAAGTATCCAAAAATACAAAATACAGAAAATATAATTCACTTAATACTATAGGATATAAAGAAATATTTGAATATTTGGATGGAAATCAATCATTGTTAGGTGCTGTTGAGAAAATTAAACGAAATACCAGAAGATACGCTAAAAGACAAATTACTTGGTTTAAAAAATATAAATCAAATTCATTATTTACTAAAAGGGACAAAAAAAAAAATTTTAAATTTTATTTTAGAAAAAATGAAAAATCAATTTTAAGTCCATCATAAGCTAATTTTGAATTTTTAAATATCATTTTAGATTCTTTCAAAAAATTATCTGTTGATTTATATCTGGAAGAAAAATGTCCAATTAAAAGATTTTTAGAATTAGTTATATCTGCTATTCTTGCAGCTTCTTTTGATGTTGAATGAAATGTTTTTTTGCAATTTTTTTATCAATATCAAGAAAAGTTGCTTCATGATAAAGTAAATCTATATCATTGAAAAATTCTGTTACTTTGGGGAAAAATAATGTATCTGAACAATAAGCATATGAAAAGGATTTATTTGGATTTAAAGTAAGATCAAAATTTTTTAGTATAGATCCATTTTCCATTAAATAATCATATCCTTTTTTGAGTTTATTGAGTTCAAATTTTGGAATCTCATAATAATCTATCATTTTTCTATTAATTTTCCTCGGTTTAATTTTTTCTTTAAATACAAATCCACAACATGATATACTATGTTTAAGAGGAAAAGATGAAATAATCAACTTTTCATCTTCATATAAGGTTGATTTTTCGGCAAAGTTTAAGGGTATAAAGTTAATTTGAAAATTTAAAGAAGTAAACGATAACTTATGAGATAAATCTATAAGCTCTTTTAGTTTATTAGGTGCATATATATTTAATTTTTTTTTTCTTCCAAGTAGATGCATTGAAAAAATTAAACCAAATATTCCCAAATAATGATCACCATGTAAATGAGAAATAAAAATTGAATGAATTTTTTGAAATCCAAAATTATATTTTCTAAGATTGACTTGAGTATTCTCAGCACAATCAATTAAAAAAAGATTATTATTAATTTCGAGAATCTGTGATGAATTGTTTCTGTTTAATTTTGGGGGAGGTGAATGACAACCTAAAATAGTTAAATTAAAACTCATAATTTAATCTGGATTATAATTAAAAGAAACTTCAGAATTAAACTTAGTTAAATAGGCACATCCAGGCACTAAATCACCTATTCCATTATAATTCCATTCAGGTAGATATGCGTTACCATCAACTGATTTAATAATTATTATACTGTTTTGAATTGTTTGAAAGGCATCAATTAGGTTTAAATTAGAGGTTTTTAAATATGGAATTATATTCCAACCACTTGAAAAATTTAAAGTAAAGTTTTCAGGATTAATTTTTATTCCACTAATATTTAAATTACAAGAAATAGATAATTTCATTAAATAACCTTGGTTATTGTCAAAATTTCCAATAGAATTAAAATTCCATTGAGGAATAAATGAATTACCTTCAACATCTTTAATTAATACAATATTATCAATTATTTGATTCATTAAAGTGTCAAAATTTAGATTTTCTGGTTCGATATATGATGAAAACATAAACCAACCTGAGGGTAATGGAATAATTTGCTCAGTTAAAAATGAAGTAATATTTAAACCACTTACAATATTTATTTGGTTAGGAGAATATGATATTTGATCTGATGTTTCATATATTGGTTCTACAAAAATTTCGTTTTGATCAGTCTGATCCCATACTATCCAATTGATTTCTTCACCTGTAATAAAACCATCAATAATTTCAGTTGTTAAATCATCACCTTGAACAGCTATCATATTAACTTGATTGTCCCAGATAGTATATCCGGCACAATGTACTGAATCGTTATATTCGTAGAAAACTCCAATAGCATCACCAATTTCTAACTCAAAACCATTAATATTTTCATTAATTGCTGAATCAATAATAAAAGTATGATTATTTCCAGTAATTGTGAAGCTCCATGGAATATCATAAACACAAGATGAATCACTTATAGTAGCAAAAATATTATAATTTGATGAAATTGAATCAGTACAACCATATAAAGAATCAGAAAGTGACCAGTAAATCATTTCTACAGAACCATTATAGTTTTCCTCACAAGCAGGAATAATCTGATCTATTGGTAACTCAAATCCACCTTCATTCATGGAACTTGGCCTCAATTCAAATGTAAAACCTAATGTTCCAAACTGATCATGAGTCCAATCTGGCATAGTTCCGCTAGCTAAATATATACTACCGTTAGCTGTACCTGTTCCAAAATTAAAGTTGTACCCGTTAGTGGTAGTAAAAGCATCGTTAATTATATTTCCTAATTCATTAATATCTTCATAATGGTCAGATAAATTCTCTGTATAACCCCAAGGACCAAGTATAAGAGAAGAAAAAGAATGAATATCAGCATGAGTAACTAAATTTTGAATAGTATCAATGAAATTTTTTAGAACATATGTTTCAGTTGCTGAAAATGGATGAAGTCCCACAAATATATCAGATGCAGGATTAATACTTGTACTTTCTCCTCCGTTCCAATCTATATCCCAATTCCTATTTAAATCCGTTCCAATATAGACACTGCCAGAATTAGGTTGTCTATTTTTTCTCCAATATCTATCATATAAATGAGTATAAACATATCCGTCAGGATTGACAATTGGAATTATATAAATATCTATGTTAGATATTAAAATATTGATAAAATCATTATCAACATATTCTTCTATTAATTTATCAGCTAGATAAATAGAAGCCATAACAGAAATCCATTCCCTGGCATGTTGACATCCATTGAATAAAACTGATGGTTTATTACTGCCTCCAGTAGATAATTTTAAAACCTTAATAGGCCTATTTTCATTGGAATTTCCAATGACGAATAATGTTGCAATATCAGATATACTATCAAGGTAATGCATTCTCTCGTAAACCTCATTCAAATCTCTGTATATTGAATAAAAATTATCATTATCAAAATTTCTTATGTAATTATTTATATAATTTTCATTATCAATTTTTTCTTTCAAATTTTCATAAACAAATTCATATGATATTCCAAGAGAATCAAGATATTCAATTGCTTCTTCATTAACTATGAGATTAGATATTAAATTATTTTTTCTGCAATCTAAGATCTGAGATTCAGAAGATAATATAAATGAATCAATATTTAATAAATGATTATTAACTGTAATTAAACTTTTACCTTGATATGGTAAACTATTTAAATTTTGAGAATAAGCAAAAAACTTAGTAAAAAAGAAAAAAAATAAATAGACTAAATTTTTCAAAATTATTATTGATGAGTTACAATAAATGATTTGCAAATAATATTCTTATTATTATTTATAAAAATTTTATAAATACCATTAGTAAAATTTTTAGTATCAATATTTATTAAATTATTATTTAAATAATTTGTTCTTAAAATTTCTCTCCCAAACATATCGTATATCAAAATATGACTGGTAAAATCTGGCTTATTGGTATAAAAATTATCTAAATTAATAAATAAGTCAGAAGAAACTGGATTTGGATAAAGTTCAAAATTTAAATTTTCTTTGTCTTGATGTGAAAGATTTGGATTTTCATCTTCAGGTAAAATATTTATAAAAAAATTTGGGATAACATCATTTATTATTGAAGGATCATTGCCCACAACTAAGTTAAGTAAGACACTAGAACCATCATATGGGACTGAAAATTCAACAGTCGTTGGTAATCCAAGACTTGCAATACTTAGAGACAATTGAAGTGAAAGCTCTAATTCAAAATAGCCTGTTTCTGATGGTGTACCATGAATTATAATTGATCCACTTGAGTTTGCTCCATATAAACAATCACTTGAACCAATTGACTCACATGAAAAAGTCATTCCATCTGGAAGAGAAACACTATTAATTTCACCAGATACAAAAGGTATTTCAAGAGTTTCTCCTGATAAATCAACGCTAAAAATGTCAGGAATATTTATAACTAGTGATTCGTTGTACTCATATCCAACATAAGCATTTGGAAATAAAATATCTCCATTTTCTAATGTATCGGTTCCAACTGGTGGTATTAGAATATCTGGTAAATTTTGTGAAAATGATGGCAAATTAAAAAAAATAAGGCATAATAAAGAAGTAAAAAAAAGTTTCATAAGTAATTATTGTTAATTATAGATGTAAATATAAAAATTAAAATCTTAATTGTTAATATGTTTTGATAATAGATAAATGATTGCCATTCTTATAGCTACTCCATTTTCAACTTGATCTAAAATTATTGAATCTTCATTATCTACTAATTCTGATGAAATCTCAATACCTCTATTAATTGGTCCAGGGTGAAGAATTAAGATATCTTTGGATAATTTACTTATTAAATTTGAATCCAGACCATAAAATAGATTGTATTCCCTATTTGATGGAAATGAATGTGTTTTCATTCTTTCCAATTGAATTCTCAATATATTTGCTACATCACACCACTTTAAAGCTTTTAATATATCATACTCAACTTGAACGCCTAAATCTTTGATATACTTTGGTATTAAAGTTGGAGGCCCAGCAACCATAATTTTTGCTCCTAATTTTTGTAAACAAAATATATTAGAAAGAGCTACTCTTGAATGAATAATATCACCAACTAATAAAATTTTTTTACCTTTTAATTTACCTAAATTCTCTTTAATAGTAAATGCATCTAATAAAGCCTGGGTTGGATGCTCATGAGTTCCATCACCTGCATTTATTATGACAGACTCTATCTTATCTTTTAATAAATGAGGGACACCAACATTTGGATGCCTAACAACAACCATATCAATTTTCATTGATATTATATTATTAATAGTATCAACAAGAGATTCCCCTTTATTTACAGAAGAATTATTTGAGGAAAAATTAATAATATCAGCAGAAAGTCTTTTTTGAGCGAGTTCAAAAGATAACTTTGTTCTTGTAGAATTCTCAAAAAATACATTTGCAACTGTAAGATCTCTAAGTGTTGGTACTTTTTTAATTGGTCGATTAATGACTGATTTAAAATCAATTGCTGATTCAAATATCAAATTTATATCAGTTACTGACAAATCTTTTATTCCAATTAAATTTTTAACACTCAAATTCATAATTTATTTCATCAATAACACATTGGATTTTTTTTCATTATTTAAATCAAAATTAACTTTTACTTTTTCAGAATCAATTGCATCAACTGTCATTCCAACATAATTTGGTTCAATGGGAAGCTCTCTTGAAAATCTTCTATTTACCAATACCAATAACTCAATTTTTTTTGGCCTTCCAAATGAATTAATTGCATCCATAGCAGCTCTGATACTTCTTCCTGTATACAATACATCATCTATAAAAATTACTTTTTTATTTTCAACTAAAAAAGTAATATCAGTTTGGTTAGCAGATACAGTATGTTTTTTTTTTCTAAAATCATCTCTGTAAAAAGTAATATCCAAATATCCAATATTCAAATTTTTTATTAAAAACTCCTTAGATAAAATTTCGTGAATTTTCTTTGCAAAAAATGCACCTCTAGGTTGTAAACCGACTATTACAGTATCATCAAAACTTAAATGATTCTCGATTAATTCAAAGCATAGTCTTTTTATGCTTAAAGTGAGTTCTTTGTAATTAAATAATACTTTCATTTATTAATGTAGTAATTAAAAAAAAACCTTTCTAATATAGAAAGGTTTAATTTAACATTATTTTTTTAATTTCTCTTTTAAATCAGCAAGAGATTCAATATCACCGAGGGTTGATTTTTCAATTTTGGATTGAACTGACTTGATATTCTTTTCAGTATTCTTTTTCTCATTGTCTCTCTCAGAGGCTAAATTTTCTTTAAATAAAACTGTATGAGATAAGATTATCTTTCTAGAATTTTTATTAAATTCAATAACTCTAAATTTTAAATAGTCACCTTTAACTAATTTAGTGTTATCTTCCTTTAAAGAATGTCTACCAGGAACAAATGCTTCAACTCCATGAGTCTTAAATAAGACAGTGGATCCTTTCTCATGAGCATCAACAACAACACCCTCATGATCGCTTCCAAGTGTAAATATTGTTTCATATGTATCCCAAGGATTTTCTTTAACTTGTTTGTGACCTAGAGATAGTCTTCTGTTTTCAATATCTAACTCTAAAACTACAACTTCAAGTTCTTTACCAATTGAAGTAAATTCAGATGGATGTTTGACTTTTTTAGTCCATGATAAATCAGATATGTGAATTAAACCATCTACCCCCTCTTCGAGTTCAACAAAAACTCCAAAATTTGTAAAATTTCTAACTATACCTATATGTTTTGAATCTGATGGATATTTATTTGTTATATCAGACCAAGGATCAATTGAAAGTTGCTTTATCCCTAATGACATTTTTCTTTCATCTCTGTCAAGGGTTAAAATTTCAGCCTCAACTTCTTGTCCTACCTTTAAAAAATCTTGGGCTGATCTTAAATGAGTAGACCAAGACATTTCTGAAACATGAACAAGCCCCTCAACACCAGGTAAAATTTCAATAAACGCTCCATAGTCTGCAAGTACAACCACTTTACCTTTAACTTTGTCTCCTACTTTTACGTCCTTATTTAAAGCATCCCATGGATGAGAAGACAATTGCTTGAGGCCTAATTGAATTCTAGTTTTACCATCATCAAAATCTAATATAACTACTTTAATTTTCTCATCTAATTTTACAATTTCATTAGGATGATTAATTCTATTCCATGAGAGATCAGTAATATGAATTAAACCATCAACTCCACCTAAGTCTATAAATACTCCATATGAAGTTACATTTTTCACAGTTCCTTCTAGCACTTGACCTTTTTCAAGTTTGCTTATAATGTCTTTCTTTTGTAACTCAATATCTGCTTCAATTAAAGCTTTGTGAGAAACTACCACATTCTTGAATTCGTGATTAATTTTAACAACTTTGAATTCCATTGTTTTACCTACATATATATCGTAATCTCTTATTGGCTTTACATCAATTTGAGAACCTGGTAAAAAGGCTTCAATACCAAATACATCTACAATCATTCCACCTTTAGTTCTACATTTAACAAATCCATTAACAATTTCTTCTTTATCGTGAGCTTGATTAACTCTATCCCATGATCTAATTGATCTTGCTTTTCTGTGGGACAAAACAAGTTGTCCAGTTTTATCTTCTTTTTGGTCTATCAATACTTCAACTGTGTCTCCAACTTTAAGATCTGGATTATATCTAAATTCATTCAAAGAAATAACACCTTCAGATTTTCCACCAATCTCAATTATCACTTCTCTATTAGATATAGAAATGATTTTACCATCAATTACTCCAGAATTATTTTGAGAAGGCAAACTATCGTCATACATTTTAACAAGCTCTTCATACTGATTTTTGGGATAACTTGTTTTATCTCCTGAGGTGTATGAATTCCAATCAAACTTGAGATCATTATCAGTTTTTTCGTAATTTTTTAATGATTCATTTTTTGAATCTTCATTAGATTTAACTTCTTCCTTTTCTTTATCTTTAGACAAATGAGGGGCTAGATTTTTATTTTGTTTGTTTTCAGATTTATCGTCTGGTGTATTAGTAAGTGATGATTTATTGGTAAAATCAGTATTTTCGTCTATTGATTTATCTTTAGAACTATTGTTTATATCATCTTCAATATCATTGGATGGAAGCGAGTCTTTGACTTCTCTGGTATTTGATTCATCAATGTTTGTATTTTTTGAGATATTATCATCATTTAATTCTCTTGACGAATCTTGTGAGTTCTCTGGGTTATTATTTGCATTTTGCTTCATGAACAAAATAGGTTTGTATTTCACCAATCAAATTGACTTAGCGAAAGAGGTTAATATTAAATTTTTTACATTTCCTTGAAAAATGTCTGCAAATATAATTATAATATATTTAAAAAAAAGAATTAGACTATAATTTTAGATTTATACTTAAATTAATATTTATTAATTAATTTAGCAAAAAAATAACCATGTGAAGAAGTTTAATATACCAAACATATACAAATCTTCAATTATTAAAAAAATAAAAGAGATTCGACTTAAAAATGATCCTAGTAAAAATAATTTATCTCCAACAATACTTGATTTTGGGAAAATTAGATTTTATTTGGCTCGTCACTTTGGATTTTGCTTTGGTGTAGAAAATGCAATAGAAATTTCATACAAAGCTCTGAAAGAAAACCCAAATAAGAAAATATACTTATTAAGTCAAATGATTCATAATGCCGATGTTAATAATGATTTACAAAAAAAGGGTATTAGATTTATTATGGATACTCAAGGTAATCAATTAATTAATTGGAGTCAAATAAATTCTAATGACATTGTAATAATTCCAGCTTTTGGGACTACTCAAGAAACATTAAAAACTTTAGAATCAAAAAATATTTCAACAAAAAAATACAATACAACTTGTCCTTTTGTAACAAGAGTTTGGAAAAGAGCTGATCAGCTTGGAAAACAAAGTTATACAATTATTATTCATGGAAAACATAATCATGAAGAAACAAAAGCCACATATTCATTTAGTAAAAAAAGTGCTCCATCATTGATAATCAAAAATTTAAGTGAAGCAAAAATTCTTGGTAATATAATATTAGGTATTGAACCTGAAAGTAGATTTTTTGAGATTTTTAAAGGAAAATTTAGTAAAAACTTTAATCCAAAAAAAGATTTAGATAATATTGGCGTGATTAATCAAACAACAATGCTTGCCATAGAAACAAAAGAGATTTCGAACTACTTAAAAAGTGTAATTAAAAAAAAATTTGGAGAAAAAAAATTAGACTCTCATATTGCTAATACCAGAGACACTCTATGTTATGCAACAAATGAAAATCAACAATCTACCTATGAACTTCTTAATTACAAAGCTGATTTAGCATTTGTAGTTGGAGGTTACAATAGTTCTAATACTTCGCATTTAGTTGAATTATGTGAGTCAAAAATACCCACGTATTTTATATCAAATTCTGAAAAAATTTTGTCAAAAATTACAATTAATCATCATAATTTTAAAGAAAATAAAAATATATTAACTGAAAATTATTTACCTGAAAAAAGTAAAATTGATATATTATTAACTAGTGGGGCATCATGCCCTGATACAGTTATCGAAGAAGTTTTAGTTAAAATATTAAGTTTCTATAATTTAGACAATAAAATAAATAATATATTGAAAAAAATTGAAATGAAATATGACCAGAATTAAAAAAATAATTGAAATAATTTGGACAATTTGGTGTTTATTATCTGCTACGATTTTAATACTTATTTCGTTTCCAGTCGTGATAATTCATGTTTTAATTTTTAATGAAAATAAAAGAAAGAATTTAGATATGTTTGTTAGGATAATTGCTAAAACTATAATGAATCTATGGGGAATAAAGCAAAAATTTATATTTGAAAAAAAATTGGATTATAATAGATCTTATTTATATGTGGCAAATCATAAATCTTATCTTGATGCGTTTATTGCGATTCTTGGGATAAAACAATATAAAAATTTTATTGGAAAATCAGAAATGTTTAGTTGGCCGATAATTGGAACCTTATCAAAAATACTTGGAAATGTTCCAGTTAAAAGAGAATCTTCTTCATCAAGAAAAAAAAGTTATGAATGGTTAGTTGAAATACTTAATAAACAAATTTCACTATTTATTTGTCCTGAAGGTGCAGTTTATATGAATGATAAATTAATAAATGAAATGAGGAATGGAGGGTTTAGAGCAGCAATTGAATCAAATACTCCAATAATTGTTATGAGTATTATCAATGCAGGAATATTATTCCCTTCTGATAAAATAAGAATAAGGCCCGGTAAATGTATTACCTATATGTCCGAACCAATTGAAACATCAAATTTAACTATAAATGACATAGATAATTTAAGAGAAAAAGTGAAAAATATAATTTTGAATAATTTACTAAAGTATTATCCAAATGAAAAATATCCTATTGAATTTAATCCCCAAGATTACAAAGAAAAAGTCTATCTAGATACTTTAAAAAAAGAAAAATAAATTTTATAAATTAATTTATCAAAATGAAAAAAATAAAAGTTAATAACCCAATTGTAGAATTAGATGGAGATGAAATGACTAGAATAATTTGGTCATTTATTAAAAATAGATTGATTCTTCCCCATTTAGACCTTGATATTAAATATTTTGACTTAGGTATAAAAGAGAGAGACAAAACAGATGATCAAATTACAATTGATGCTGCAAAAGAAATTAAAAAATACAGTGTTGGTATAAAATGTGCTACCATTACTCCAGACGAAGATAGAGTAAAAGAATTTAAATTAAAAAAAATGTGGAGATCACCAAATGGAACAATAAGAAATATAATAGGTGGAACTGTTTTTAGAGAGCCTATTTTATGTAAAAATATACCCAGACTTGTTCCAAATTGGACTAAACCAATTTGTATAGGTCGTCATGCTTTTGGTGATCAATATAAAGCTACTGATGTATTAATTAAAGAAAAGGGTAAATTAATTATGACTTTTGAACCTAATGACGGTTCTAAAAAGAAATCATGGGAAGTTTTTAAATTTGACGGTAAAGGAGTAGCTATGTCAATGTATAATACAGATGAATCCATATACGGATTTGCAAGATCTTGTTTCAACCAAGCCTTATCAAAAAAATGGCCATTATATTTATCTACTAAAAATACAATTTTAAAGGCTTATGACGGAAGATTTAAAGATATCTTTGAAAATGTTTATAATAATGAATTTAAATCAAAATTTAAAAAATATAATTTGATATATGAACATAGACTAATTGATGATATGGTTGCCTCTGCTCTAAAATGGAATGGGGGATTTGTTTGGGCATGTAAAAATTATGATGGAGATGTACAATCTGATACAATTGCTCAAGGTTTTGGTTCATTGGGCCTAATGACTTCAACATTAATTACTCCTGATGGTAGAACTATGGAAGCTGAAGCTGCACATGGAACTGTAACAAGACATTATCGACAGCACCAAAAAGGTTTAAAAACATCAACTAATCCGATTGCATCTATTTTTGCCTGGACAAGAGGACTTGAATTCAGAGGTAAACTAGATAACAATAAAAGTCTAGTAAATTTCACAAACATACTTGAAAGAGTTTGCATTGAAACAGTTGAAAAAGGAATAATGACAAAAGATTTGGCACTTCTGATTAATAAAAAAGAGCTAAATGAAGATCATTATGTAACAACCGAGGAGTTTCTTGACGAAATTGATAAAGAATTAAGAATAAAATGCATTAGAAACTAAGATTTATTTTTTGTTTTCTAAAAACTACTTTACCATCAAAACAATCAATTAATATTGGATCATCATTTGATATTTCATTTGATAAAATAGATTTGGATAATGGATTTAAAATTAGTTTTTGAATTATTCTTTTAACGGGTCTTGCACCAAACTGGGGGTCGAAACTTGTTTTTGTCAAAAAATTTACCAAATCAGGAGATGCATCAATTATAATATTTTTTTTAGAGAGACTCTTTTTAAGTCGATTAATTTGCATTTTTACAATTTTTTTAATTTGATTATTATTTAAAGAATTAAACATAATAACATCATCAATTCTATTTATAAATTCAGGACGAAAAACTTTTTTTAGCAAAGAAAAAACTTCTAATTTACATTTCTCAATTTGACTATCATTTAAATACATATTATTTTCTTCAAATTTTTCTTGTATCAATGTAGATCCAATATTAGATGTCATTATTATTATGGTATTAGTGAAATTAACTAGTCTACCTTTATTGTCAGTAAGTCTTCCATCCTCAAGAACTTGAAGTAATAAGTTAAAAACATCTGCATGAGCCTTTTCAATTTCATCCAATAGGATAACAGAATATGGTCTCCTTCTTACAGTTTCAGTTAGTTGTCCTCCTTCACTATATCCAATATATCCGGGAGGTGATCCAATTAATCTGGATATAGAATGAGATTCTTGATATTCACTCATATCTATCCTAGTTATGAAATTTTCATCATTAAATAAAGATTCTGTAATAGCTTTTGAAAGTTCTGTTTTACCCACTCCAGTTGTTCCAAGAAATATGAATGTACCAATAGGTTTATTAGAATCAGACAACCCTGATTTACTTCTTCTAACCGCATCAGCTAAAGCTGAGATTGCTTCCTCTTGCCCAACAACTCTTTTATTCAAATCTTTTTCCAAGTTCAATAATTTATTCTTTTCACTTTCCAACATTTTGGTAACTGGTATTCCAGTCCATTTTGAAATTATATCTGCAATATCATTAGAATCAACTTGTTCTTTTATGTAATTAAAATTTTTCTTTATTTTTTTAAGTTCATCTTTTAATTGTTTTAAATTTTCCTCAACTAACTTAATCTTACCATATCTTATTTCCGCTACCAAAGCAAAATTTCCTTCCCTCTCAGCAATATCAGATAATTGTTTTAAATTTTCTATTTTTTCTTTTTTCTTTTGAATATTCTCTACAATAGTTTTTTCATTTTGCCATTTCAAAAAAATTTCCTTTTTTTCTTCAAATAATTTTGATAATTCAATCTTTAAAAGATTCATTTTTTTTTGATCTTTTTCTTTTTTCAATGCTTCTTTTTCAATTTCTAACTGAAGTATTTTTTTTTCTAAAATTTCCAATTTTTCAGGCTTTGAATTAATGACTAATCTAATTTTAGAGGCAGCTTCATCAATTAAATCAATTGCTTTATCAGGTAAAAATCTATCAGAGATATACCTTCTTGATAATTCAACTGCAGAAATAATTGCATTATCTTTAATTTTTACTTTGTGATGATTTTCATATCTATCTTTGATACCTCTTAAAATTGCAATAGCTGAATCATTGGTCGGTTCATCTACTAAAACCTTTTGAAATCTTCTTTCTAGTGCTTTATCTTTTTCAATATATTTTTGATATTCATCTAGAGTTGTAGCACCAATTAATCTTAAATCTCCTTTTGCTAAGGCAGGTTTAAGGATATTTGCTGCATCCATAGCACCTTCACTTGCACCAGCCCCAACTAATGTGTGAATTTCATCAATAAATAATATAATTTCACCTTCAGCGTCCGTAACTTCTTTAATTACTGATTTTAGTCTTTCTTCAAATTCACCTTTATATTTAGCTCCAGCAATAAGAGATGACATATCCAATGAGTATATTGTTTTACTTTTTAAATTTTCTGGAATATCTCCCTTAATTATTCTATGTGCTAAACCCTCTGCAATTGCAGTTTTACCTACACCTGGTTCACCAATTAAAATCGGATTATTTTTAGTTCTTCTTGATAAAATTTGTAAGACTCTTCTAATTTCATCTGTTCTACCTATTACTGGATCTAATCTATTTTGATGTGCAAGTTGATTTAAGTTTTTAGCAAATTTATTTATACTATCATAAGTATTTTCAGCACTTGGAGATTCTACTTTAGAGCCTTTTCTAAGAAATTTAATAGATTTTTCAAAATGATTTTCATTCACACCCAATGATTTTAGCATATTAGATGTTTCTCCTTTAACTTTAATAAGTGAAAGTAAAATATGATCTATTGCAACAAAGTCATCATTCCATTCTTTTATCAGTTCTTCAGATTTTTGAAAAACTTTCTGAGATTCCTGTGACATAAATTGTTGAGATCCATGAATTTTTGGGTACTTTGAAAATATAAGTTCTAATTCATTTTTTAAAATTGGTATTTTAATACCAATCTTTTTTAAAATCATAGGACAAATATTTTTGTCTATATTAATCAAAGATTCCAAAATATGAGATGGTTCAATAGATTGGTGAAGTCTTTCAACAGCAGTTCGTTGAGAATTTTGAATAACTTCTTGTGATTTAATAGTATATTTTTTAATATCCATTTACTTGACTTTTACTTTTTATTTATCAAAAATCTTGCCAAAAGTCATTTAATATTTTTTTGATGAAATTATGTCATAGTTAGTTATATTTTGACATATATTTACTTAAATTTTAACATTGAGTATTTCACTCATTCTAGTAGTGTAACATGGAGAAAGTTTTTCTTGTTTCATACGCCATTTTCTATTTTGTCCCTGAACTGAAAGCCTTACTGTATCTCTTCCCATCTTATTATTTATACTATCATATACTGACATAAGGCTTTTCCTTTTTTCTCTATTAATTGAATCAAATATACTCAACTGCAAGTTTGAATCTGGTAATATATGATGTAAGATAACTCCTCCTTTCTTATATATATAATTCTCACGATATATAGACTTTAGAGACTTTAATGCATACTTAACTATTTCTAAAGTATCATTAGTTGCTGTTGGTAAATCTAACGATTTTAAACCTATATAATGCTTACTATTTAATTTAAATGGATTTGTACGGATAAATACTGAAATTTTTTTTGTATAACTCTTTTGATCTCTTAATTTACTGGCACAATTTGATGCAAAACATGAAATAGATTCTTTTAGATCTTCAAACTTTGTAATACCAGAGCTAAAAGATCTTGATGTACGTATATTTTTTCTTGGAGAAATTTGATTTTCTAGAGGAAAACAAGATATTCCATTTAATTCTTTAACTAATTTAAGTCCTAAAATTGATAAATTTTTCTTAATCCACAATTCATTACATTTTGAAAGTTCATAGGCTGTATATATTCCTTGTGAATTCAAAAATTTTGTTAATCTAGTACCTATTCCCCATAAGTCTTGTACCGGAAAATATTTTAAAGCTCTATTAATCAAATTAATTCCATCAAGTAAAAAAATTCCATTTTTACAATATTTTTTTGCTATACTATTAGCAATTTTAGCTAGGACTTTAGTTTTTGCTATCCCAACAGAAGTGGGTATACCTGTCCATTTTTTAACTTTTTCTCTTATAAATAGAGCTTTTTGCTTACAGGAAGCAATATTAGAAAAATCTAAAAATGCCTCATCAATGGAATAAATTTCTATTTTAGAAGATTCTGAAGAAAGAATTTTCATAACACGATTTGACATATCACCATAAAGAGCATAATTAGAAGAAAAAACTCTAATATCATTTTCTTCTATTTTCTTTTTTGCCTTAAAGGCAGGCTCTCCCATTTTAATGCCAATTTCTTTTGCCTCATTAGATCTTGCGATAATACAACCATCGTTATTAGAAAGTACAACAATAGGTTTATTCTCTAAATTTGGACGAAATACTCTTTCACAAGAAGCATAAAAATTGTTACAATCTACTAGTGCTATCATGTTTCATGAATAATATGAGTAACTATACCCCAAATACTAAAATTCATTGAATCATCAATTTCAATATCCTTAAAATTTATATTTTCAGATTTTAAAAATAGTTTACGTTTTCTTCTTTTAATTCTTTTTACAGTAAACTCATTATCTATAACAGCAAGGACTATAGAGTTATCTTTTGGAGAAATAGATCTGTCAATAATTAGAACATCACCATCAAAAATATTTGCTTCAATCATGGAAGATCCATTAACTCTAACACAAAAAGTAGATTCAGGATGCTTAATTAAATAATCTTGAAGATTGATATCTAAATCTAAAAAATCATCTGCAGGAGAAGGGAAACCGGCATTAACTCTTTGTTCAAACAAAGGAATATCTACCAAACTATTTTTTTTATAATAATTGATCAAAGAAATAGATATATTTTTTTTTATTTCCATAAATTTAAAAGATAATGTTCGAAATATTAAGTTACAAAATTAGTAAATATTTAAAGTTAAAAATTTAAAAAAAATAAAATATAACTTAAAATTTACTTTCCAATACAAAAATCTTTGAAAATTGAATCCAATAAATTATCGTTAGTGATTTCACCAGTAATTTGACCAATATAATTTAAAGCTTCTCTTAGATCCATGGCTAGGAATTCACCAAAAACTTTATTTTTTATCCCCTCCTTAATAGCGAAAATATGTTTAAGAGAATTATTAAGAGACTCTAAATGTCTTGCATTAGAGACAATGAAATCATCACTTTCACTTAAATCTAATTTAATTTTAGACGTCAACTTAGATTTTAATAAATCAATATTTTTTTCATCTTTTGCAGAGATAATAACTAAGTCATTTAAAGAGAAATTTTTATTATTAAATTTAATTAAATCAAATTTATTTGCAACGGGAATAAAAATTTGTTTTTTATATAGATCTTGTAATTTTTTGATATCTGCTTTAACTTTAATTAAACTATCACGAATATCAAATAAATAAATAACTAAACTTGATTTTTCAATTTTATCAAATGTTTTATCGATACCAATTTTTTCAATTTTATCATTTGAACTCCTTATTCCCGCAGTATCAAAGAATCTAAAACTATAACCGTCGATATTAATTTGATCTTCGATAATATCTCTTGTCGTTCCGGGAATATCAGATACAATTGATTTATTTTCATTAGATAATAAATTCAATAAAGTAGACTTTCCAACATTTGGTTCTCCAACTATTGCAACAGAAATGCCATTTTTTATAGCGTTACCTAAATTAAAAGAATTAATCAGCTTTTCAAGTAATTGTTTGAGTTCGTCTAATAATATTAAAAGTTGGTCTCTATTAACAAACTCTAAATCTTCTTGACTAAAATCAAGCTCTAATTCAATTAAAGAGGCAAATTTAATTAAATCTTTTCTTAACTTACTAAGTTTATTTGAATATCCACCTCTAAGTTGAGATATAGCAATTTTATGAGATTTTTCTGTTTTTGATGATATTAGATCTGCTACAGCTTCTGCTTGAGATAAATCAATTTTCCCGTTAATAAATGACCTAAAAGTAAATTCACCAGGTTTAGCAATTCTACATCCATTCCTTACTAATTTATTTAAAATATTTTCTTGAATATACGGTGAACCGTGACATGAAATCTCAACTGTATTTTCACCAGTATATGAATTAGGAGCCTTAAAAATATTATAAATAACTTCATCAATAATACCGTTATCAAAAAAATATCCATAATGAGATGTATGAGATTTTTGATTTATTAATTTTTTTTCATTGGAAGCTGACTTAAAAAAATTATCACAAATATTTATAGCATTAGGACCGGAAACCCTAATAACTGAAATTGCACTCAATTTGGTGCCAGTTGAAATAGCACATATATCTTCGTTATTGATCATACAATACAAATGTAATAAATGTTATTAATTTTATTTTAAATAAATTTGATAGTATAAAGTATTCTCATAATTTCGTAAAAAAATTATTAATATGAGTATACTTGTCGATGAAAATTCAAAAATTATTG